>Ga0136644_10000263_pt1 | contig 41187 bp, 31 predicted proteins | sample C_130820_EF_Meta_FD_94780 | JGI IMG/M metagenome (GOLD analysis project Ga0136644, IMG submission 94780) | Freshwater microbial communities from Lake Croche, Canada to study carbon cycling - C_130820_EF_MetaG (v2) (version 2) | ecosystem: Environmental > Aquatic > Freshwater > Lake | place...
GCAGCTGATGGTGTTGTTGCAGCTGATGGTGTTGTTGCAGCTGATGGTGTTGTTGCAGTTGATGGTGTTGTTGCAGCTGATGGTGTTGTTGCAGCTGATGGTGTTGTTTCAATTAATTGACTTGGACTAATAGGATTTATAAAATCATTATAAATTCCTGGATTTCTATAGCTATTTTTACTCATATATTAATTAAACATATTTTATTTCTTAGATTTACGGTGCTTCTTAGATTTACCGCCTTTTTTCTCGTGTTTTTTTGTATATTTTTTTGCCTTCTTTGCACCCTCTTTCATCCTAGGTGGGGGGCTATAAGCCGGTGCTAGGATTTGCACTTTATCACTAGTCGCACTAGATGGTTCTTCCGCGACTGCCCATGCATTAGGGGCATGTCTCCGCGTCGTTGCTCCTGCTCTTGGTGATGGTGGTCTGCGTCTTGGTTCTACGAACGATAATGACATATTTTCCATTCGTTCTACTAAAGTATCTATTTCGCTGGCTGGTAAGGGTGAGCGTGACCTAGCAGTGGCATTCGACCCCCTTGATGAAGGAGACCTTGACCTAGCAGTGGCATTCGACCCCCTCGATGAAGGAGACCTTGACCGAGCAGTGGCATTCGACCCCCTCGATGAAGGAGACCTTGACCGAGCGGTTGCATTCGACCCCCTCGATGAAGGAGACTGCTCTCTTTGTGGAACCTCAAGTACACGCGCATTTAGCTGTCGTATAGGCATTTGATTGGCCTGACGCATTTGAGTTAAATCCCTAACTGATTCTGGCGATGAATCCGGTGATGAGTCTGACGACGAATCTGGCACCATCAATTGTTCGAATAATCTTCTATCTGCTTCCCTTTTAGAGTCCGACATATATAAAATACATGTATATTATTTGTTTTCGCGGGATTTCTCCACTATAGTGAGTATATTATACACCCCCGATTTAGGCCCTTGGGGCATCCGCGTCTATACGCGCCTTCTTAGGTCCATCGCGAACCAGCCTACCTAAATAGACCATATCCACCCCCGTTTTCTTGGCCCTCAAATAACTCTCATAGTCGAACAATTCATTCGTCTCTTTGTTCCATGCATATTTCACCTTGTCAATCATGACATTGCCAAATACCACCTTCTTCGCCTTAACATTCAGCTCGTCCTTTTCAGTTTCATCCTGTGCTAAAGTCGGATAAGACGCAAATTGATTGGACGACACTTTCCCGAACCCATAACATACCAAGTTTTCGGATTTATTACCCGACGCATAGAGCGCGCAATCCATGGCCGTCTCCTTAATCGCACTAAGAATGTGACGATTGATATTGTCTTTTATAGTTGCCGTCTCGAACAGGAGCTCGTCCGTGGTGACGCTATTCTTGGCATTCAATTTACTCACATCGCGATTCATCAATTCGATATGTTTAGCAAATTCGGCCTTGTCGGAAGTGAGCGATTCCGGCAACGTGGTCAAATACAAAAATACCTTTATATTACGCTCTTCTTCGGGGAGTTCTTCATGACTGCAGATACGCCGGGCTCTACCCACCACTTGTTCAATACGCACCATGTGCCAATATGGCTCCACAACATGAACGAATCGGGTATTACGCAAATTGATGCCCTCGGCACCCGACGCAGTAATCATAAAAATCTTGATTATTTCACCATACAAATTATTGGGTCCGATTTTGCGCAACTCGGTCACGATTTCGGCGGGGACGTTCTCCCAGTCACCGTTATAGATATTACGGACGATTTCCTTCTCTTCCGTCGTCTCTGTACCAGTGTATAGGACGAACCGGGGTTTATCGGCGTCTTCGGGTTTTGTCAAGATTTCCCAGGTTTCTTTGCCCGCCGCCCCCTGACCCGAAGTCTTCTGTATCTTGAATTGGGCGAAGCCGTTGGCCTCCAATATCAATTTGAGTATTCCAATACCCTCAATTGTACGGAATTGACTATAAACCAAATGGAGTCCGACATTTTCCTCGTCCATCAAATTATCCAGGACATTTAGGAATTTCGGACTATAGGTTTCTAGGGCCTCGCGTGTCAGGAACTCCTGCTCGCGCGGTTTATCGGGGTTATATTCTAAGAATTTCATTGCGCGGGTAATACGGGTCTGGTAATCGACCACGGCGCCGTCTTCGCCCGTCCCCTTTAGCGCTTCTATATCGTCGGGGGCAATATAGTCGTCCGCTTCAACCCGTTCCTCGAGTGGTATAGCGTCATATTCGGATTCGTCCACGTCGCCCGTCTTACCCCCGCGACCCTTGTCGGGTAATGGCCGACCGGGTGGGTCGGGGAAAGCGAAATTGCACGCGGCGCGACTGAAAATGCGATAGGTCGAGGCGACATTGTATAGGTCCTCCGAATCTTTGGCCTTTTGCAGGAGTTTCTTCTTTTTAGCCGTTTTCTCCTTGTCCGCCTCTTCTTTGCGGATACGCTCATATATACCGAATTGGTAAATACTCATTGGCGATTTTACTATATGAAACATGCCCCCCTCTTCATTTAGGATATAATTCGGAAGTAGGGATTCTTGGGCACTTCGGAAATACGATGTTAATCCTAAGATACGGCGTTTGAATACATTCTCATTCTTCATTTTATCGGCCCCGATTTCGATGAATTTATCCATGAACGTTTCCGAGTCGTCGGGCAGGGCTTTGTTATTGACGACTTCGATGGCGCCTTCGACCACTTCAATCCCATTTTTTCCTAAGATTCGTATTACAGTAGCGACGAAGACGTCATCGGGGACATTGCCCGTATCGTCGAGTTGTATACCACCATATCGGTCGAATATATCGGACCCGGCGCCACCCTGGTGTGGCTCATTGTCCCATGTATTGCCTTTTTTATAATGCTCTTCGTACTCGGATTCTTCGGGCAATATCTCTAAATCGTCCAATACCTTGGTTGTCACTACCATTCCATTCTTTATTTCGTAATCTTTGACAACTTCGTTCTTTAGGAGTTTTCCTAAATGGATTTTATTCGACCGTTTCTTTGTTTTTCTAAGATGTTCGGATTTAGGCGGATTGTGTTTCTTGGTCGACCCGCCCCTTTTCGGACCACGGCCAACACCTTTAGGCGCTTTTTCGGTGTTTACGAAACCAAAGGGGTTTCGGGTAATAGTCAGTTTACCCCCCGTATATTCGACATAATCATAGGTTTGGAATCCCTCTTGGGCGAACATTTCTAAGATTGTATCGCGATTCACAGTCCCCTCCGTCTTCACGCGTACCGGGAAGGTCCAGGTTTTGATATAGCCGCGCAATATATTAAAGAGTATTCCAATTTCATTCGGATAATTGATAATGGGCGTACCCGTCATGAGGACAATGCGTGCATTCTTAGCACTCATCAGATAATCATATAACATATATGACAGGGGTTCACTGGCACCCTTGGCCTTCTTTGCCTTGCCCGCCTTCCCAGATTTAGGCGTTTTAGGTATTTTATTCACTATACGACTTACGAAATTATGGGCCTCGTCAATCATGACGACTGAATTGTCAAATGGATTATGGGAGAAATCGCCGGTTAAGAGTCGCATTTTGTCCATATTTAGGCCATTATAGTTGATGTCGGTGTATTTGGCGCGTATCATTAGATTGAGTTGTTCGTCGATGGCCAATTGTTCGCGCGTATCGAGGTCGCCGAAATTCGCCGGTTTCTTGACATTGACCAACCAGGCCCCCTTGTTTTTGCGAACCGTATCGGCGGGTATTTGCAAAATCTTAGAAAGGGTGTCAATATAGTCGGGCTTCCCCTCGGTCGAAATGAATTCCCAGAATTGGTTTTTGCGATACAATTCATCGCCACATTTCTTCAATTGACTAAAGAAGTTCATTTTGAGTGAGGCGGGGGTCATAATGAAAATCCGCTTCTTACTCTTCATGCCTTCGGCAATGGCAATCGATGTGCATGTTTTGCCGGAGCCGAGACCGTGAAATAGGAGGAGACCTCTATATGGTGTATATAGGTTCATATAGTCGCGGACAATTTTCTGATGGGTAAGCAGTTGTAAACCCTCGTCTTTTGATTGTTGTTTACATGACGCCGCACCCTCGTTATTCTCAATTTCTTTTATGTATTTAGGGCCAAATAGGTCGTTTATTTGGTTAATAAACAGTTTTCGATTATTCATATAGTAATGAGATGCTTTTACAATGATTTTTTCGCGGTCGGTTACTTCGCGGGGTAATCGGTCACCCACCTTGTCACTGCCGATTTTGAGTTTCATTAAATCGCGCCATTCGGGGCGATTTTCTATAATGAATCGTTTGGCCTTTTTGTCCTTTTTAGGGGCTTCGACCAAGACATCGGCCTCGGCCTCGACCGCGACCCCCTCCTTTTTCCCCTTTTTGCCCTTTTTAGGGGCTTCGACCAAGACATCGTCTAAGACGTCGCCTTTTTCTTTGGCGGCAGCGGCCTTGGGCTTCTTCCGTTTAAAGGTAATAATATCCGATTTGGGTATTTGAACGTCGGACACCGATTTTGTATTCAGTCTAAATAAACTATCCTCGTCGATTTCATTCACGGCCTTTCCATCCTCTGGTTCATCGGTCTCTTCTTGCACGGCGATTTTAGTTGAAATATCTCCCGTTTCTAAGATAGGAACCGCATTTAGACCAATCTTGGCCTTTTTATGGTGAATTCGATTTAGGATAAGTGCGCGGTCTATTGGCCGTTTACCACGGGCATCTTGAATCTTAGTATGGTGACGTTTAGCGCCCCTTTCTTGTGCCGCCTCATCCCCCTTTTCTTCATCCTCGTCATCATCCTCATCTTTATTCACATCCTCATGTTTATCCTTGTCCTTGCCTGTCGTTGCTTCAACTGGACCGCCAACCTTGTCCGACTTGAATTTGACTAAGATGCCCGATTTTACTTCTTGACCGGGTGCCCGTTTTATCTTCAATTGCTCTAAATGTAAAGCAATATTCATAGTAACTATAATATAATACACATATATTTTCGCGTTTTCGAATGTAAAACGCGAAAATAGATAGTTCAAATAAATGAATAAAAAAAGATACATTATTTCGCATTTTAAACCCTTGAAGATTTAAAATAGGTCGTTTATTTTGTTTTTTGCCAATTACAAATATAAGTTTCTAATATATCTCCATTTTTAGAAATTCTAATGTTTTCATCTAATACATAATTATTTACATTAAAAGCATTTATAACATCAACTATATCAACATAGTTCAAATTAATTTTATCATTTATCTTATGTTTTTTTGTTTTTATATTTAATAATTTAATTGCTCTCTTAGGACCATTACCAATAATATATACTTTGTCAATAATCACATTGTAATATCTACATATTGCGGATGTTATATCATAAATAGTAAGCAGACCTAATCCCGGAACAGGATGACAAATATTATGAATATCAATATATATTTCTTCAAATGTATTATTTTTATAATCATCTTTATCTTTGTTTATCCTTTTTAGAACAGGATATAATGATTTTTTCCATCGACAATGGTCGATTGGTTCTTGAAAGTCGATTGCTTCTTGAAATATATTGGTTGAATGACGACATGATTTCATTGTTTAATGTTATATATAATAATAAAATTAAAAAGCATTTCAATTTTATATTTATGTCTCATTTAAATCTTCAAAGGTGTAAATGAGTAACGTAAAGTTTCCTTTATACTCATTTATTCCCCACAATTGGGCGTTATAAATGAGAAAAGGTGTAAAAGCATTCATAAAATTGATTCAAAGGGGGTAATATACATGTATTATACAAACACCCCGGACCACCCTATAATGAATTCTATAGTAAAATCGAAGAAATCAGACACATGTATTATTCGTAAGAGTAGTCGTATTGCGAGGAAGCACGCCAATGAACTCAGAAATTTCATAAAAGAAATGACCTCTGTAGTAAATACAATTTACCAAACAAGGTCCACAAATAAGCGGGTAATCCTTATGAAATATATATATGCAGAGGTGAACCGAAGTGTTCCTCGGTTTATCAAATTCGACACGCCTGGCGTGCGAATAAGGCGGTTTTTGTGTATTTGCAATCGGCGCATCGAAACGTTCAAGGAGGATATAGCAAAACAGGTCGAATTGGGGGAAGTATCTAAGAATTTGAATCGCAATATAAATCGCGAAATGGACAAGTATCGAGAATGGATGATACATGTTCAGGATGCTTATTATTATAAGATGTGGCTCATTCGCCAGGCGGTGCCATATGACCTATATCAGCTCATTGGCTCGTACTATTCGGTGTTTTAATGGCCGAAACTATTTAGGATAAATGGCGGGGCGTCGGTTCGCACCCCCGCCTCCAAAAAAAGCATTTGAAATCCCAAACAAATACCATCATCCTTTGCCGTGATTAACTATATATTTTTTATATATGAATATATAGTTAATGCCATCAAAAACGGGTAAAAATAAAAGAGTACGTAATAAAACGGCTAAAAAGGCATCCAAACGCGTTTTAGCAATGTGGAAAGACCCCGAAACGGTTTGGGGTAAAAATAAACCACTCGAAAAATTCTGGCGGGGTTTGGCAAGTGGTAAATACGTGGTTGTCATTTACAAAAACGGAAAGCATAATTATGTGAAATTACCTACTCCACATACACAAAAATCGAGAGTTATGTATAACGGCTTCGACGAAAATCCAGAAATAGAGGCGGTTTTGTCGAGTAATTTATCGCAAGATGCATATGAATTGTATTTATATCCGAAAGCGAAGGACAGTACGGTCGACCATGTTATAAGGAATTATACAAACTATTTCAAACCGATGGCGCCCATTGAAAACGGGCCCGAAGGGGCATTGCCCCTAATGAAGAAAGTAGTGGTTCCGAGTTACTAATCATCGGACGGTAGACTCTTTAGCGCCTCTTCGCATGCCATCTGCTCCGCCTTCTTCTTCGTTTTGTGTGTCCCTTCACCCAAGAATATCAGCACTTTCCGATGAATCGACATATATTCATGCACGGCTTGATGGGTTTTGAATTCGGATATGGGTATTGCATCTACGGGGCTGACCAAATGAATGGGCTGACCTAAACACAAATAGACGCCCATATGATACCCAGTCTCCATATTATGGGTCTCTATCTCGAAATAATCGGGCGTCGTCTTGTATTCCTTTTGTATCCGCACCTGCAGAATATTCTTGTAATTATCGTCGTTTTTTATGAGACTAATCCAATCGACGTGTCGTTCAAACACATTTTCGATGAAAATCTGCGCCATTTGGAAACCCGGACCCGTGGTAAATACCTTGGCAAACCATTCGTCGTCGTCTTTCACCTCGATTTTATTGAAATCGAGGAACAGTGCGCCGATAAAGGACTCGAATAGACACCCCAGCTTTTTGAGATTCGTACGCGTCTGCTTCGATTCGGCATGTTTAGACAATATAAACCACTTATGTAAGCCCATTTCCAAGGCCATGCGACCAATCGACTCGTTCTTGACGAGGGCGATTTTCTTCTCGGTCATGAATCCCTCATTTTCTTTGGGAAATCGGCGATACAGATAATATTTAGTAATACATTCGAGGACCCCGTCCCCCACAAATTCCAACCGTTCATTGGATTTTGTGTATAGGGGGAGACAGTCGGCGGGTTTAGGCATAATACTAATATTGTTCCCCGCATTTTCTATATCGGGGCGGCGCGTATACGAGCGGTGCACAAATGCGCGTTTGAATAGGTTATAGTTGTGTATTGGGACATCGATGCCATAAGCCGACAACATGCGATTGACGTCTTGGTCGGAAATCAGCTTATTTAGCGGATTATAGGGGTCGAAGAGATAGGTGTCTTGCCCGAATTGATTTTTCTCTATACGTATGTCTTCATCTCCCATATTATGCGTTTTATGGCCGATTAACATATTCATTTTATTTTGCGAATAAAATGAAACACACTTGTAGTATATTTAGCGGGAATTGTTTATATGATTTTGGGTATTATATTTTGGACTTTTGGATATTAAAATATATTTAGATACTATATATCGAAAATGAGGTACGGTAATCCGTTTTCTGCATCTAACCGAAATGTAATGGGCTCTAACGCTTGGACTGACCAAAACCAGGGCGGCGGGTCTAAGAAAGCCGGTCTTGCACCAAGAGTTGGCCTTGATTCGTGGGGTAAGATTTACTATAACGAGCGTGGCTTGACCAATACTCTGGTTTTCACCCAGACGGCTCCTTACCGAGTGCCACTATATTCCAACTCGAACTTGCCAATTGGTACTTTGCCAACTATCCATAGGCGTTAAATATGAATCCCCTGGTTTTATAGGATGGAAATAATAGGATGACTTTTATCCTATTATTTTACGGAATTGACATTATATGGGCTTACCGTCTTCTGCGCGACGAACGTCTTCGCTTAGAAAATCGGCGTTTGGACGACTTTCCGCGTCTTCCGTATAGTTTAGTGCGGTTGCGACCATACATCTGATTGGCCGCGACCAAAAGAGCGGGGACGGCGACATTCGTCAGACCATATCCACCGGTCATTTTAACTGTCTCATTTCCGCCGGCCATTTTAGTTTGCTCATGATTTCCGCCCTTGTAGACGCTTTGTCCACCGGTCATTTTAGCCGCGCAGTCGCTTCCACCCATTTGTTTAACATCGGCATTTCCACCAACCATTTTAGCAGCAATTACGTTACTGGTTCCTCCGCCAGGAAGTTGACCAACCGCCGTTTGTTGACCAATCCCACCATACACCTGACTGGTATAATCAGCCGCTCCACTGCCGCCATACATACGCTTTCTCGAAGACATATTTCGCTTAGTTGAACCTCGCCTAGATGATTTAGCCATTATATATATTATTCGATATATTATTTTCATGCAAATCTTAGGATTCGGCAAATTCTCGGGATATTCTGCTAAATATAACCGGTTGATATACAATTTTCATCAAAACAAAGAGATTGGCTAAAGTAATCACCAAAAGTAGAACGCTATAAATACAAATGAACCAAACGTAAATGTATATTTCATTATAGACAATATTGACAATCGGCCGCACAAAATTGCTTATTTCTTGGCGTATATGGTCCTTTTTCAAATATTCGAACATTTCGTCTTTGATATTATTCATCCCACCGTAGTTGTATTTTTCGCACATTTTTTGGGGTTTTTATACAACGCATTCCATGTGAGTGAGTGAATGCGCGCGCACGCGCGTTTCGATATAAAAACAATAATATCCAATATAGTATCTTAGAAAATGACCGAAATACACGAACCCGGCACCGATTTCCCGTTTAATAAATTGATATTGTGTCCACCTACGATTGTCTCGAGTGGCAATTATTTCATCAAGTTCAAATACGAGGATGGACCATTGTATATACAATGCCCTAAATGTACTACAAAGCAGGGGATTGTGAAAGCGGGAAAAAAGTATTTTTGCGATTTATTATTGTCGAACGAGAACCACGAATTCATTGAGTGGATAGAGAATTTAGAAAACTATTCGCAAGAGGTCATATACAAAAATCGGGAAAAATGGTTCGAGGCGGGTTTAGAGAAACACGATATTGAGAATTCGTTCCTGTCTACCCTAAAGACATTCAAATCGGGGAAGTTTTATACGGCACGTACGAATGCTCCCTCCATCTTAGGAAAATGCACTCTCAAAATATACGACGAGGAGGAAAATGACGTGGATATGACGGCAATCAAAGATACGACCCAAATCATTAGTATTTTAGAAATCCAGGGAATCAAGTGCTCCTCCCGGAGTTTTCAAATAGAATTCGAGCTCAAACAGATGATGGTCATCAAACCGAGTAAACTATTCGAGAAGTGTATTATAAAAACACGGTCCGAGGCGATTCCTGAGGCGAATCATACCAGTAGTCCTCCACAACGTACAGAAAATATAATGATGAAAACGACACCGGTATTCGAGTTAGATGCCGACGACGATGACGATGCTCGCGAAACCGATGAAAACAAAGATGATGTATTGGACAAGCCAGTGGAGGTCGAAAATACGACTATTTTAGACGAAACCGTAAAAACGCCCCCTTTAGCAAACGCCGCATTGTCGACGACCAAACCGCCCCTGGTTCGCAGTGGTAAACCGGAGATAAAAGTAAGCGGAGCCGCAAAACCCGATTCCGGTGAAATTGAGGAAGTCGACCTAGATTTAGCGGAAATTCCGGAATCCGAAACCGTCCAATTAAAAAATCGGAATGAGGTGTATTATCAAATGTATAGGGACGCTAGGCGAAATGCGAAAATCGCCAAAGATTTAGCGCTTTCGGCCTATTTGGAGGCGAAACGTATTAAGAATACGTATATGTTGACGGATTTAGACGATAGTGATGAAAGTGATATTGAGAATGGAATGGAGCAATAATTGGCAATACACATTATCTTAGTAAAACCATATTTGGATTGCAATAGGATGCATTTTATTTTGTACTGGTGTCAAAATATTTTGTCCGAATCCCTAAGAATATGAATATATAGGAATAATGATGGATACGCGAATTAATAATACCATAAAATAATTTTATCCCCCGTTTATATAAACAGATGTTTAAGGAGATTCTATCAAGTCTGAACAAGTTCTCTGGCAAACGTTGGATTCCAATTGGTATAATTATATTGATTGCCGCTTTGTTTTTCTATTATTCTTCGTCGAAGACGGGTGTTTTAGACAAAATGACTCTTGGTGATAGTGGCGCCCCTTTGAGTGATTATGCCGGTTCGGCTAAAGCTCCAAGTGCACATGGTCCAACTCCATCGGATTCTAAGATTCCCCATGGTTCCGGATATGCTCTGCAGCCAGTCGCTAATCCAAGCGATTTATTGCCGAGTGACCAGAATAGCCAATGGGCCGCTCTGAATCCTATTGGAAACGGAAACGTCGCCCTACCCGATTTGTTGCAGGCCGGTTACCACATCGGTTTAGACACTATTGGACAGACCCTGAAGAACGCCAACTACCAGTTGCGGTCGGACCCTCTAATCGAGAAGAAGGATATTGGTCCATGGAACCAGAGTACGTATGAGCCCGATTATGGACGAGTGCCACTTGAAATTGGCAGCGCTGGTAAGTAAGAGCCGAAACAGCATACTCAGAATGGACCCAAAAATGGACCCAAAAATGGACCGAATAAATACGATTATTTTATGACCGAATTAATCATAAAATAAACGACCAGTTACACGTTATTCCCCACCCCCCGTTTACCATAGACCGAAAAACCCGCGGTTACTTCGGGTATGTCGTTTTCGGCGACCAGTTCGACGTTTCTTTGATTTTCCACCACCAATGACATCGCCCTCTGGTTTAGCTAAAAACCATTCAGTCATACTTTTTGGACTACGGTCCCCACTGTTATAGTAGCTCAATTTGTTGCGATATATTTTGTATATAGTTGGAAAACCACTTGCTTCTAATTTCGGCGAAGAGACATCTAAATAGTGTGTATTTATATTATTTATACCATCATCTTTTTTTGCCTCCTCTATTTCAGATACATGGATTGTCATACCCTCTAAATGTTTTGCTCCCTGGCTTACTCTTTTTTGCATTTCACCCCGGATGCCTTTTTTCATTACACTCCATGGACCCATTAAACTTTTGCAGTGACCACACCAGTTTGCATATATCTTACCAACGACCAGAACATTTTCATTGCTCTTGACACTGTCTGGTGTAACCGCTCCCGGACTCGATTTCGCCGTGACGTTTTTACGTGATTTAGTTGGTTTAGGTGACGATGTATTCGACTTAGTCCGTTTATTCGACCGCGTTGTTCTATGACTTCCACCCTCTTCCATTATATATTAAACCAATATTTTATTAGCCCCTGGAGAAAATAAACGCGTTTGCATACATAGATGTCGCAATTCTTTTATGAGTATACATATATATTTATATGGCAGTCAAAACGGGTAGTATAATAAAATACTTATTTCTATTATTGGTCTTTTTAGCCGGAATCTATGTCTGTCTGACGAATGGTATTTTAGTGAATAACGAGGGGTTCGACAACCAAGATGCGGGTAATGTCTCACCCCAGGGCTCGCTATGTCCCGACCTCTTAGTAAAACGGAATAACCGGCTATTGCTGTATAATTCCTCCCAACCCCTAGTGGACGGGTCCAATCCGATTGTCTTTGACGGTTTAGACGATTATATTCGTTATGTGGATGAACAACGGAGAAAGGGATTACATTGCCCCGTACTGTATTTACAGCAGGAGAATAATGCTCAGGGAGAGGACGTGTATCGCATGCGTCCGTCCCCCTTTTATGTCGAGGGAGGTCTACCGCCACTACCGATGGAAGTTCACGATAATACGATTGTTACACCTATTGTCGATGCATCGCGCCAAGACAAGAATTACAATGCCAATAGTTATCCTGGATTCGACCCTACGAGTCAGTATGTGGGAATCTATACTAATATAGATAAAATTCACGATTCGACTAAGAATGATGGGTCGGGACCAATGAGTGACAATCCGATGGACCCCAATTGGGGGGGTGTCGGAAAAACGTGGGATTCGGTTATGAATGGTAAATATGTGGGAAATGAAGTGACAAAACCCCTGTATCCGGCACTTGGACCAAAGTAATGAGCCAAAGTAGTGAGCCAAATTCTTTGTATATGACGTATTATACAAAGAATGTATGTGTAATGTCTAACTAACTACCCGGGTCCGGTGCAACATCCAATGCCGTTGTTAAATTAGCATATAAGGGTGTATCTGGGCCACCCATATAGTCAGAAGCCAAAATCTTAATATCAATATTATAATCCATAAATGTATTATACAATTTTTTTATCGATTCAATATTTGATAAAACAAATTGGGATGGTTTGTCTTGACCATTATTGGGCATTTTGTCATATAGTACGGATGAATTATCGGCTGTATTTTTCATATTGATTAGTAAGCTAAATAGTGCTTGTGCAACTGCTGTATTGTTTTTTATTGCACTTTGTAAACTAGTCGCATTTGACTGAAAGCTTGTTTTTAATTTATTATAGCTCATATCACTATAATGTTTAATTCCGTACATTGTGGGTGGGGGTTGAATATATCCCTCCCGATATTTACTTTCACTAAACATAGAGACGAGAATAATGACGAGTAAAAGTCCGACAATGACTTGGAAAAAATGACTAAACATTATATATTGAATATACACTATATTTTCATGGGCGCGCAATACTCAAGTATTTGAATATATTTTCGATAATCGTTTTGCTTATTTTGCGCGATTTCCCATTGGGGGCGTCGAGGGTCACTTTATTTAGGCAATCCGGGGTTTTCTCTAATTCGACCAACATCTTAGGAAAACTGTCGAAATGTTTCATAATGGCCGCCGCGGATAAGGCACTAATACCGGGTATTTGACATAACATGATTTCGCCCATATTTTGGGGGGTGATATTGTCGCTTTTCACCTTTTTCACGAATTGGGCGTAGCCGGGGGGGACGGCAGTTCCGCCCTCAACGATTGCATTTTCTGGACCCGTTGGTTCATTCACGTCGTTCGGCTGCGGTAGAGCCGGATTCAAAAAAGCGGGGGCCTTTCCCTTGGTCAAATCGCGGTCGATTTTGTTGGCCATCCATACCAACATTTCCGCCGATTCTTGTATAGAGGCCGTCCGAAATACGCTAAATCCTTTGAAGAAATGGAGGGAGGCAATGGCCGAATAAACCATCTTCTTTTCTAAGATAGACCTTAATTGCGATGTCATTCCCTCGACTAAATAGACTATATTGTGCGTGTGCATTTCGCCCGCATGGACCAACCGATGTGACTGCTCTTCATACCGCCCATCTTTGATACTGGCGAGCAAATCGGTCAAGGATTTGCGCTCAATAATCGCGACCGGTTTGTCTTCGTCCGTATGAATGAGAATGTCGCCTAGGGGTATGACCCGCTTTATCAATTGGATACTGGTCGTATTTCCCTCGGTATGGATAATAGAATAACATTTGTCATAGAGTGATTTCTCGCGTTCATCGATAATAATCTTCATTTACTAAGATGGTGTATTAAACGGTATGTCGTTATATTCTTTTGACTTTATATTAGAAAATAGTATCAGAGTAGTATGATGCCAATTTAGATACAATATATTGGGATAGTATATACCGGAATATTATTTATGTCAACATTGAATCAAAAAACTAAGAATCCCACAACAAACAGAACCAAAAAACGGAGCAGTTCGATTACTATATGCAAGATAAGTCAGGATAAAAAACAGGACAAATTGGACAAAACACAACTAAGGTATTATATATTTTCACTTCCTAAATTAGAAGAATGGTTGTTAATGTGGAACGGAAATAAAATGGTTATTAACGACAATGTGAGAAGATACAAAGATGCAATAGATGAAATCTATTTCAGCGGATATACTATCAATTCCAATCCGGATAAATTATCAGTAGAAACGAACATAACTGCAAAAAAGAAATACACAGTAGAATGGTTTGTATCATGGGTAAGGAATATTAATAAATTAATCACGTCTGAATACAATTTATTAGATAGGATTGTTTTAATACCGACCGGATATGCAGTATATTATTATGAAAGTGATAAAAAAACTGTGTCAATGGGGAAATTCGACAATCTAGTTAATCCTTTACCCGAAAAAATTGTCGCGACGGAAATTATCAATATAAAGAGTCAACCCCTTAGAATAAGTATTCCGAATAATCAAGAAAAACTCGAAATGGTGAGCACGTTATTAACACAGGAAACGATTGACACCTATTTATTAAAACTGGGCGATGTCAATCCTAAGCCCAAGCCTAAGCCTAAGCCTAAGCCTAAGTCAGCGGCGGATGGAACAGAAATATCCAAACTACCATTCTTAGTTACTAATCCAGACAGTAATCATATAAATAACATTACCTACAAGCAGGCTAAATCTGAAGAAAAAGCACGTAAATCTACCTCCATTAAGAAGGATGAACCTGAAGAAAAAGCACGTACCTCCATTAAGAAGGCTAAATCTGAAGAAAAAGCACGTACCTCCATTAAGAAGGCTAAACCTGTAAGAGGCACACGTAAATCTACCGCCATTCAGCAGGCTAATACTGTAAAATACGGAAGTAAACTTTCACTCCCTGGGGGAGTGAATAAAAATAAAACACAAAAGAAGTAATATAAAATGAAGAAATAATACTAATCTATATGAAACCCTTTGTTTTCGACGAAACGAATACATTTTGTATTACATTAGACCACACTGGACAAACGGGAAGATGGACTGCAATGACCAAGCGTTTTGCCGAATTCGGTTTATCTGTCACAAAATGGCGTGCGTCGACTGCCGGTGATTTGACCGATACATTTGCCCATTATTTGAATGATGGTCAACGAGGATGTGCCCAATCCCATATACAACTATATCGACATATCATTGAGCACAATTTAGAATATGCCTTTATCTTAGAAGACGACGCATTATTCGACCTGAAATGGCGGGACAGATTGGCGGAATTATACGAGGCAATTGATGACCCGGAATGGGATATGGTGGTGCTAAATGGGTCGGAGCCGATTGAACCCGCTTTTCACTGGACATCGACCGAATTTAAAGAGCAATATTTGACTGCTGGATATGTGATTTCTAAGAAGGGGGCGGAATCGATATTGCGGGATTATGGCTATTGTTTTTGCGCAAGTGATTGGATGACATCGCGTCTTCAGTTGAAGGGGCATTCGTATTGCTATTTTCCGTGGCTCATTATACAAGAGGGGAAAGAGAGTACGATAGGTAGTAATTGCGAGGGTGACCATGCTAAAGTGGTTCGATGTCTTGGTGAAATTGGTTATCCGATTGAGAACTATCAATCTTAGTAGTATCGTCAAAGTCGATTTGAAACATTGAGTTTTCCGTTTTGTTATATTGGTATTCAACATATTCATAATAAAGGATGTGTTCGTCATCCAATCGGATTTTTTTATAGCCGATGTATATCCAGTGTTTATCTTGGGCTGGACACCGAGGTCTTACATCAATATTGGCATCCTGTCTTACCCATACAATTTGAAACAAATCCTTCTGAATTAATCGATTATAAACAATATTGCGATACATATTTAGGAATATATGCACCCTATTTTTATAGTAAAAAGGCCGAAGTATCTCGTATTTGTCTCGCACATCTTGGTATAACTGTCCAAATTTGGTCGCATATGTCTCTCGGTCTTCTTCTGCAATAAATTGTATATCCTCATTATATTGTTCGTCCAACTGCGCAAATTCGGCATCCAATCTACTGGTCAAATACTCAATATCTTGGTAAAAGTCGGAAACGGGGACGTTTAATCGCCCCGCGATTTTCGATATATCGCACTCATTCAATCCCCTTTTTTCTAAGATGGCCAAAACGAGTTCGGAACAAGTCGCCGGATTAATGTCTTCGTTTTCTTTGAAAAGGGTACGAATATAGTCGAAATAATGGGGGTCGGTTTCCAAATGGGCATTAATGAAAACCGATGTATAGTCGATTTCGTCGGGTTTATCTAAGACGGCCATATTCGCAAACACGTCCTTTTCCTTATATGCAGTATTTGGACAATCTTGGTCGCGATATATTAAACGCGAGGTATACCAATGGGTCGAAGGTGGGGGTCGGCGAGTATCCGGGTCCGATTTCATACGTATTATAGCGACAGCTCCATCTTGTCGGACAACTTGATTACGGCGGTTGATGCGCATTCTATTTTGGATGTAGGCGCCATATCTATATGCCTTTTAGCAGATAATATAATGTATGTATATTTATATACATTATTTGGTTGTATGTCATCAGATAAACCAGAAAAATTACATCCAGGTCAAGTATTTGATGAATTTGCCAAACTATTGAACAATAAGCCAAAATCGTTGAAAGACGTCGCCAGTCATGCAGGCATTGATATTGGCGATATTGACGCTTTATTGGAGGGACATGTAGGTAAAACGTTAGAACTTGCCAATTCTTTAAATACTGATAATAAAATTAATAGTGAAGCCAGAGACGGAGTCGGAGCCAGAGACGGAGTCGGAGCCAGAGCCGGAGAAGAGGTTAGAGCTGAAGAAACGGCAGAACCTAGAGAGACAAAAATTTTAGAAAAGGATGACCTTAATTTCAAAAAGGATGACATCTTTAGAAAAGGCCTCAATAGCCAAGTATTGAACAATATTGCATCAAGAGCAATTTCGATTGGTATTTTGGCATTGGATACATCAAATATCAATCGTGTTCATTTGAAGAACCAGCATTATGTCCAGTTTATTGATATTGAAACCATCAAGTTAGTCTATCATCTTGGCTTATATAATGACAAGGATGAGGAAATGTTGGATTATATCATTGATAAAGAGATTACGTCGACCGAAGATATAAAAAAGGTTATAACTGGTAAAATGGTAAGAGAGTTTGAAGTAAAACAAAGCTATACCAGTGATATATTTAAGATTTATACTAAGGCAAACAAAAATAATACATCGAAAATTGACCAATCTATAGACAAATTACAAGAAGCATTATTTGGTAAAGCGGATGAGGCAACCAAAGACACACAAGACAGTTCAAAAAAAGACGATAAAAATAGTCAAGATAAGATATAAGATGATAATGAAGCGAAATTAGAAGCGGAGCAAGACAAGGCGGAGAAGAATATAGAAGAAGAAACATGGTTCAAATATGTGAAATTAGAAGACCCCACAAAAAAAGTCGGATTAGTAAACCGACCAAGTGTCGCATTCACGCGTCTCAATGCAAGTATATTGGTAGAGCGCGATGTATACTTTCATATAGAAAAAATGCTGGTTAGAGGAATAAACGAAAGTAAAGATAAATCGAAAAAAATGGAATATATGCAAAATCTAAGACAGTTATATACAAATTACGTATGTTTCTATGAGGAGTATGCACCATTGTATAAATATTTGCATACGTTTGCCTATTTGGTAAATTGTATGTTGTGGAGTGGTTCACTCAAACCTCTATTCATGATTGACCATTATATTGAAACGATTGTACAGGTAATTAGCAAAGACGACGAAATCAAAAAGAAGTATTTAACAAGAATGTTTAAAAGCATTATTGGTCTCTACTTATGTGCAATAATTGTTATACCAATGATGACAGTTATTATAGCAACCACAAATTTAATCATAAATGGCGTGACTCCAAAAGAATTATTGGATAATGATTTGCAAAAAGCAATGGTAGAAGAACAGGCCGACCCGAGTTATGCAAAATTGAGTTCCGAAGAAAAGGATAATGAAGATGTTCTGCCGGAAAACGAAGTAAACGGTGATGGCGGTAGTACTGGTGACAATATGCAAGGTGGGGGTGCAATGACTATCTATAATGAAAACATCCAATATGGTGGGGCCGAATCAAAGGAAGATTCAATTATACGCCAATTTGAATATTTTTATGATTGTAAACGGTCAGAATTTACACAAAATTATAGTATTGACAAAGAAACCGATGCATTCAATGAATCATATCTTGATATTATCCAAAATTTACTTGGTGGAAGATTGAGTCCAATCTATCAAATAACCGACATCAAATATGGATTATTGGTTGTATGTGAGATATTAACACGAGCAGTAAATTGTGAATTAGTGGACACGTACCAATTTTTAGAATTTAAAGAGACGTGGTGGGGGGTAACTAAACGTTACACTGCAGAAAAAGCGGCTTATCTGGCACGTAAAGCTTACCGGGGTGTTAGTTCTGCTTATCGTGGTGTTAGTAATGCAACTAAAAAAGTATCTAGTTTTTTCGGAAAAAAGACACGTAAAACATCTGGAGGCAGTAATGTGGCTTTCATGGTTTTAAACAAACTTCCTCGTGGAATACACCGTAATGCAAAACACATTAAATTGAGATTTGGTCGATATAAAACGATAAGCATTGAAGAAATATTGGCCGGTGGTTACACATTCACGTATAATAATAATAATAACAATAATAATATAAAATTTGAAGAAGGAAACGAGGACTTCAAAAAATTGAAAATATCTGATTTATTGAATACAATTATAGGCCTTGAGACGAAAGTAGAAAATAGAATAAAGGAGTATGTTAAATTTTTTCTTGATGCAAAAGAGCTTCAAATGGCAAAGCAAAAATATGCGAATAAAAATGACGACAGTGTTTCAGGTGGTAAATCATATAATAAAAATAATAAAAAAGGCGGTAATGTATCGAAAAAGGTGGTAAGTTACGTTTCGGATGGTACGCATGTCGTTCTAAATAAACTTCGTGGATTCAAAGACCGACAATACTTGAAATTGATTCGAAGTATAGCAGAAACGTGTTACTATGAATCACTAGAACGTAGATGCTATGATTTGGGAAAATACGGACAAGCTGAACAAGCCGAACAAGAGATAAATAAACCCAATTCAGTACGCACTTCAGTACGCGGTTATAACGGATATAGTCGCCAGGATAATATGGTAATGTTATTATCGACAACGCATAAATATTTGATGCGCATGCCCTTTTTTATTTGTTTTGCCTTTGCGACCGAGGTCATTTCGACCGTTTCATGGGGTACAACCGGCAGTCCACATTGTATGATGTGTAGTCATTTATTTATCACCTTTTTGATGAAAATTCTCTCTATATATCCCGATTTTTGGCCGAGTTTGTACAAACATTATAAGAGTATATTCAAACAGGGTATACAAAAATACGCACGGGACCTAGAGAATGACCGAAAACAGACGGTATATGAACTAATCAAAGACTTTAATATATCCGATAAATTTGCAGACAAACTTGCAGAACGTTCACAACAAAGAGGTATTTTATCATCAAAATCGAAGATAGTGAATTTAACACACTCGAGGCTATTTAACATTGTAAAAATGTATGGTGCCGTCAAAGAAGAATCGATGAATAACGACAAGGTTAAGTTCAAAAAATCGGAATATACGGAAAAAGACGACTTGGGCAACTTATTCGCAATTATTGATATTATAGGGTCGGGAATAAAAGATAAAGATGCAGTGGATATTATTCATAAATTTACAGGTAAGGAAAAGGGAGATTATGTACTTTTAGACAAATTATTTGACGATGAACCAAATGACAAAACATCAACTGCCGCATATATCGGTAAATTATCTCAATTAAAGATAAAATCCCCATCGTATATTTACGAAATATTTAAGAAACCTGGAACTCCTGGTGGAGGATTGTTCGGTTCCGTCTTTAAAACCCCCGATAAAGATGATATTCAAGATATTATAATGAGATTAATAGCAAAAGACGAGGCGAAGGAAGATGACGCGGGTAAAATTATCAGGGCAATTGATTTAATGATTAGATTAGACACCTTGATTGGTAATACAAAACTGAGAAAAATAGCTAGTAGATTAATTAATAAAGACGAAGCAAATATATCGACGGAATTTTTCAATAAAATTACCAAAAAGAACATTGACCAAATTTTGGCATCGACCTTTTCATTTGGTATATTTAGAGAAGCAAAAAGTGTAGGCGAAGCAGAAGAAGTGTCCAACCTTAAATATGGCAAAATGGAAAAATGGACATTTGAACGTTTGAAAAAGTTGGGATTTACCTATACTCAAGCTGACAAAATATTGCAAACAACGGTTACAGGAACAGGTGGAAATGTATTGGTTGAATTTATTAAGTGTATTAAAAAAAATAATGAAGATATAAATGATAATAAAGATAAAAATGATAAATGTGGTGACCCAAAATATGAAATAACAAACAAATATAATAAGTATTTATTAATCGAAGTTCTAACGAACGCGGTACGTTATAAAACAACTGAAAAGTTGAACGATTTACTTCGTGAAATAGATAGATATATGAGTACAATTGCTGAGATTGATGATAATTTGTATCGTAAAATTGGTAACTATAAAGGTAATGTTGAAAAATATATGAAAGGCTTAATAAATAATATTGAATTAAATGAATTAGATAATGTAGAAACTACACCAATATTACAAAGACCATATATCATAAAACAATGGTTAGAAAACCAAATGCAAATTACTGAAGAAAATCTTAAAAAAGAGAAAAAGGAAAAGGATGAATCACAAAAAATAATTAAAGAACAGCAACAGGCTGCAGAAAAAAAAAGATTGGAAGATGAAAAAAACCAAGCTGCAGAAAAAAAAAGATTGAATACAAATGAAGCACATGAAGCAGATAAAAAATTCAATGAATATAAATCAAGTATTGATACAATTAATAAAAACGCAATTAAATCGGCTTTACAAAAATTGAAACCGGCCAAATATAAAATATCGAGATTCGATTATAAAGATGATGATGATATAGGTATAAAAAATTTTTTAATAATAGGTTATTCTGATGATTCCAATATGTATGATAAGGTTTGTATGAAAGAAAAAGACAATCATATACGTGTAAATAATAAACGTCTGGCATTTGTTAAATCAATTGGTTTTCATTATACTATATTCAAAGATATGTGGTTTCCGTTTTTTGGTTATATTACTTCATCTATAAAATTAATACAGTTTGGAAATGAAAAGTTATCTGAATTGTTTACAAGTAATACCAAAGAAAATTTTTTCAATGATACTCCAAAAATTGCCACAAACCAAATATTTACAGACATGTGTAAATTATACTTTACATGTTACATGGAGTTACAGTTAAGTGCTCAATTTGGAGGAGGAGCATGGAATAAAGAGTTTAAAACATTAAGAGAATATATTTTAACACATAAACAAGACGGTGAACCAATTACTAAACATTTACCGTTTATTGAATTCAATGATATACCGGCAATAACTCTAGATAGTATGGTATTAGTTAATAAATTACTAAAAGAACAAAATGCTATAATCGACCAATCTTTAAGTAAATTAGATATTAATGGTGTTCTACCAGTTATGACATGGTACTCAGTTTCAGAAAGAGGAGTTATATCGACTTTAACAGGTGGCACACGAAAAAAAAAATATCACAACAAAAAAATACCAAAAAAAACGGTTAGAAAACTACGCAAAAGAAACGCATCGAAAAGACATACTCGAAAACGATAAATTCGTAAAACCCAATACATCATTATATCGCATTTTATATAATGACTGAACGCGAAATGAACCGGGCACTCGCCCTCTTGTGTGTAAAACCCGACCACATTTGGTGTCATTTTCTCAACGATTTTCAAGATTATGCCATATATGTCATCTTAGACGATGCCGATGCGGACCTCACCGAGTTCGACCAATATCACAATATATCCTTTATCAAAATAGACAACGACAAATGCGAGCAGCATGGTTACGTCGATATGAATTTTCTATTAGAGAAACGTATTACAGCATGGGAAAAGGCGGTCTATTATTTCGCAAACGAAAATACGCAATTCGACCAAGTATGGTTCTTAGAAGACGACGTCTTTTTCGTAGAAGAAGCCACTCTTCAACGTATCGATGCCGAATATTTAGAAGGCGATTTGTTGTCGAATTCGCTCACTACTAAGACGGATGACCGGCGAAACTATTGGCATTGGTGGCGGGTCGAAATAAAGTACCCACTCCCCTATTATGGAGGAATGATGTGTATAGTACGTATGTCGCGACCCCTCTTAGAACGTTTAGCTGAATATGCGGCTGAACATCACACTCTGTTTTTTTTAGAGGCACTCTTCCCTACGGTCGCTTATAAGAACGGTCTTGTCTGTATCAGCCCTCCCGAATTTAGGGAAATACGCCATCGCCACGATTTCGAGAAAAAGGATATTAATTCGACGACTCTATATCATCCTATTAAAAAATTGGAGAATCATGTATTATTTAGGGCATAATGTTTGTATTATATTAATCTATTTAGTCGAAATTGTACTATGCTAAGCTATGCTATGCTACGCTAAGCTACGCTAAGCTAAACGGTTCGATGCTCTGCCGGAATTAGTCCAATACGTCGGTAATCCACCGGCTTAAAATCGGCATCTTCGATTATCATATTATTTTCGATGGCGGCCTCCCACCACTTCCATGTGAGCTCGACGAAATCGTAATATTGCTTGTCCCCATATTGGGGGTTTCGCGCCACATTGCCAATAATCACATACGTCACCTCGTCCAATGTACATGGATTACTATGCGTCCTCTGGGTCAAATCGACCGCGACCGTGATGCTGTATTGCTGATATTTGACCGACTCCGGATTGATATAGAATTTAGTCGTCAGTCCGTCGCGCACACAGTCGTCGTCCCGATTTTCCAGATGGAAATAGTAGCTAATGAAGGCGCATACTTCCTCGGGGGTTCGACCTGGAACGCGTATCGCGCGTTCATCTGACGGATGATGTGCGATGATACACCGGGTCAGATTATTGATGCGGAGGACACGCTGGATGATTTTGCGATATTGGCATTCGCTAAATCCCACGGTCAGGTATTCTTCCTTGGAATAGGGGAGGTATTTAATATCTATATCGTGGGGGTACTCCACTTGCAACCGGTCGTCATTTCCACTATAGGGGAAGATGGTTATTTCGCCCGCTTTAGGCGGCGCGAGCCCCTGTTTGATATAATCCTCGTCTTCCAAATCGAGCCCCCGTTCGATTTGGGAACGGGCGTAATAGTAATATCCGTACAATCGTTGAATCGCGGCGCGATTATTATTGCATCCGGTGCCGCTGAACTCGACGACGCAATAATGGTCATTGCAATAGACGTATATTTCCATGATATTTGACAACGTTTCTGACGTATCGTCCTTTAGTCGAAAACAGGAACGGCCAGGGTAGCGCTCGACGTAGGCGGGAGTACCGGGGTAGTTCGATGGTCCGTTATTTGAAAATATGCGACCAATAAGGGCACACAGCGTCTTCACCTTCAAATGCGACTTGAAGTGCGTCGGATAGAATACTTGCGGGAATGTCGGTGATTCGCAAATAACGCGGACGCCGGGCTCCTCTTCCTCGCCCCAAATAGATGCAATATTACGCCATTCTTCGAATTGTACCGGCACCTCGCAATCAGTGTGCGAAGCTTCCAATGCGTCGATGCGGCGGCCTTGCTCCAATACGAGTGCCGCCAACTGATGAATGTTCATCTCAGTTTCGGGAATATATTCGCACGTCATCCGCCTCAAAATCAGGTGTTTGGATTTGTCGCCATTCATTATTTTGCACGAACCCGTCTCTAAAATGTCGTTATACACTTCCCATGCACTATCGGTGTCGTACCAATGGTCTAAATGTACATAGGCGGAATGTTTATCGCCATTTTCGACAAAGTCGACGCGACCCACCTTGCCAATGTCGGCGGAATCGAATATATGTATAACTTCTAACTCGCTGTTTTTGACCGATGTATAATCGGACATAGCGGGGCGAATAACAGGGATATAGAATGAAAGGAATTCGCAACTCATGATTATATGAAAGGGCGTTGGGTTTGTATTGTACATCTATCTTAGAAAAAGTGATTCAATTTTATGCGAATCGTGGATGCATGCTTTAGGTATATTTGTACATACAACCGAATAATGTCGCGTTATAATATAAATGAAAACTAATCGGTGGAATAAACCCAGAATTTCCAATAAAAGACGGACACAAAAACAAAGAGGTGGCACCAATTACGATTTTAACAGCCAAGCCAAATATTATTTCTTCAAAATGCCGTTTTCTTTGTATACTATACCACCCGCGGAATCACTTAGTAAATATTACAACTATAATAAAAAGGATTATGGTATAAGAACGAGTCAGCGCGTTTGTTATCATAGTGCACTAGTTTCAAATGATACGGATACGCACAGAGAATCGATGATACAAAAAACGACATGGTTGGTTCGATTGGTGTCCGTCGACAACCAAAAAGCAACGGCAACGTATGATGTTATATTATCCCATTCACCATGTAATACACGCCATACATTTCTATCGAATCATCGCAAATTTGTCCAACCATTAATAAGTGAAAATATAAAATTAGGCTATAACCTCGCATACGATGCAAAAACAAAACAGTTGACTGTCGATTTAACCAAATATCAACTACAGGAATTGGATGGTGAAGAAGCCGAACGCAGGATGATAGTTCAAATTTTGGTGGGTGCCAGCGGTTCGAGTTTGTTCAGTTTATCAAAGAAACGAAATAATGAATCCGCAGAAAAAAATGTGTCTCAACCCGAGATTTCGAAAGAATACAAAAACTCGCTAATGAACAAAGGTGAGAAATATTTCTTCAAGATGCCATTTGTTTTATATGATATAACGGGCGCAGAAAAGGTAAGAACATCTTTGAAAAAGAATAATAAATCGTATGGTATAAGGACCAGTCAACGCGTTTGTTATAGTGGTATAGCAACAGACCGGACTAATTTCAAAGAATCCATGATACAAGAAACAGTGTGGGTTGTCGAATGTATGGGAACCGATACAGAAGATAGTACCAAAATAGCATATAAGGTTTTACTATCACATACACCATGTAATACAAACCACACTGTAACACCGTCAAGCAGTTGGTTCAAATCGCCCGAAACGGATGAACTGACTGCTGAATATGGCGTTGTATATGATAAAAATAGAAAAACATTATTACTGGATTTGGATAAATATCAGGTGTTCCATATTGATGGACCGGTTGGATACAGAGAAGCCGCTATAAAGGCATTGATGGGGTCGGGTGCCGAAATTAGTAAAACCCGTCCGTCGAGCAAAAAACCAAGGAATAATACAGTAATGAAAACGCCCTCTGCACCACCGATGAATCAAGTATTGGGAAACAAAAATAAACAGAAAGCACCGGTAAATATGAGTGCTAGACATAAGCGAAATTATGGTCTAATGAAAAAATTTCAAGACATGTATGAATCGAAAAAGGCAAAGGGGGAAAAATTATTTTTGGTGGGTCCGGATGCATTCGATTTGCGTGCTGCCACTTTGTGAAAATAATTTATCATACAAAATAGCTAAAATATATCAAATACCAAATATATGATATATTACGTTAGATGGTTATGTTCGACGAGAGACCGCTCTCGAATTACGCACGCCGTTTCCTCCCATTGAGGGGGACAGTGTGTGGGCGCTGTAATAAACGAGGGAATTATCGGAAAAAAGGGGTTTGTAATTTGTTTGTATAGGAGTGAGGGCAATGGGTGGCGCATTAGGTCGCGGACCCGGTTGCGGAATGGTAAGATAAAGGTAGCCAGGCATGTTATATAAATTGTGTATATTTTATTTACATATCTAGGATTACATATTTAGGATAATTGTAATATAGACAAGACCCACTTTAGAAGCCGGCATCATAATCGTCCGCGCACACATTGCGCTCTTCCTTTCCAATGTGGACAATATTGTTTTGTATCATAATCTGCGACTTTGAGCAAACGTCGGCATCCGGCTCCACTTTGCCAAACATCCGCTCTATTTCGTCATTCGTATTCGCGGTATTGACGGCAGCATCGTCCAGTTTCTCCATCTCGGCAATATCGAGCACCAAACCGAACGCACTTGTACCATAGTATCCGTATTGCCCACACATCACATTGGCCGAAACACCGCGCATATGGTCAAACTCGCCATGACGCGCCGCATCCAATAGCACTTCGGTATGGACCTCAAACGTTGATTTGGCAATAGGACCAATATTGTCACTCAGAATGCCCGACCGGAAAATGGCGACCATGTCTTTGTTGCACGTCATGCGGTCACATAGAAGACTGGTATGGTGATAGTTGATATAGACATCACTAAATTCCATCACTTCCGTCAATTCATTGTATATCATTTGTCGCGCGGCCTCAATGCCCAATACGTCGAACACTTCGCGAATGTCATTGCTATATGTCCGTTTATAATCGATGAAGTCGAGCTCCAATACATCCAACAGATTGGTGCCGGTAGTGTCAAGAACCCACGTATCCTTCTTGACGAACTTCCCGTCTTCCTTTATAACGGCATTCTGCAGTTTGCGCGCCATGACATTCTTTATGCCGGACACGCCACGTAATACGATATTGTTCAGCAGCGTATCTTGGAAATTCTTCAACATATAAATCTCGTCGGACTGGTCCAATGATTCGACCGCACCCCGCTTCTTCGTCTTGTTGAATACGGCGCTGTTCATCCGAATGCGGAAGACGAGTTTGTCCATATTGTAGTCGGAATAGACGCATGTAATATCGTTTCCGTGCTGGCTGTTCGATATAGCAAAGTGAATGTCGTCCATCGTGATGTTTTTATCGAGGAGGACAACGGGGTCTATCTCCATACGAACAATCCATTTCGACTTTTGCACGACACCCGTTAAAGGCGACGCCTCCGCGGCATTCGCCGCGCACTCCTGCAATAGGTCCTCGAATTCATAGTATTGCTCTAGGAGCGCGCGGTCCTCTTCGATATTGGATTCGCGCTCCAATGGGTCGAAGCAGATTTGTATCGATTTCACGACATCGACGAGGCGCGTATGCTCCAGCATATTCGAGTAATTCGTCGCCTTGTCCTGGTCCTGCTCGTCCACCGGCTTCAGGGCAACCGTGAGCGAGGGATTCTTCGGATTCTTGGTGAGACGCAGGATTTCCTCGATACGCGGCACACCGCGAGTCACATTCGACTTCGACGCCACACCGGCTAAATGAAAGGTGTTCAGGGTCAACTGGGTAGTTGGCTCACCAATCGACTGGCCTGCAATCACGCCCACCATTTCACCGGGATGCACCAGTGCCTCTTTGAACTTCAGATGAATGTTTTCCAAGAGTAGGATGAGTGCCTTGCGATGAAAGTGTTTATGGGCGAGCAAATCGCGCGGTGTCAGATAGAAGAAGTAGAGTATCTCGAACAGGGGGTTCGTCTTAGCATAATGTATCGTGTTCATCTTGGTGAAATACTCCTCAATGAGGTCGAATGCTTCTAGGGGCGTTATATCGACCGCGGAATTGGCGGAGAGTCCGAGCTGTCCCTGGACGTTGACCACCATGTTTTGGAAAGCAACGGGCAGATGAACGGTATTGTCATTTCTGTATTTGAAAATACGCGCCACAACGTCGTCTCTGGCCGCCACCATTTTATCGATATAGCGTTTGCATTTCGCCATAGTATCGGCGCGCTGTTTATTCATTCGCGCAATCGTACTCTTAGTATAGACGGCGACTTTGGCATCGTGCTCATTGTTGACACCGGGGATGTCATAGTGCATATAGATGTCTTCGAGACTCATACCAATAAGTGGAATCGACTGGTTCTCTACTTTGGTCGAGTCGAAACCGTCGTCGCCATAGGCGAATTGCACGATTTTGCCCATACTATTGCGTACCGTCATATCGTACTCGACTTTGAGGTCCTCCAACCCCTTGATGAGTCGACGTTGGATATAACCGGTTTGCGATGTCTTGACCGCCGTATCAATGAGACCAATACGACCACCCATTGCGTGGAAGAAGAGCTCGGGTGCGGTTAAGCCGGAGATATAGGAATTCTCGACGAATCCACGGGCCTGTGGCGAATCGTCGAATTTATTGAAGTGGGGGAGGGTGCGGTTTTCGAAACCATAGGGGATTCGCTTTCCGTCGACGTTTTGTTGTCCCAAACAGGCAATCATCTGGGAAATATTGATGAGCGACCCCTTCGAGCCCGACTCTACAATCATGAGGAAACGATTGTCCTTGCTCAGCGATTTGCGGCCGATTTTGCCCGATTGCTCCGTCGCTTTATTGAGGAGGTTATTGACCTTCGTCTCGAATTCGACCATATTGGTATTGGCACTCGGATTGTCGAAAATGCCTAAATGGACCTTGTCGATGAGCGACTTCACATCGAGTTTCTGCGAATTGATGACGTGGATGATTTCTTCCTGCGTCTTCTTATTGGCAATCAGGTCACTAATACCGACACTATATGAGCTCGATTTCATGTATTCCGTGACAATATTTTGCAGGTCGTCATTGAAGTTGGCGCACGTCATATTGCCGAAATCATTGCAAATCCGGTGCAGAATGCTCTTACACACGGGGGCGATGAATTGGCCACGATGCAACTTGCCATTGCGTATTTCCAAGACGTGGTTCGACGTGGCGAAATCCTGGCCCTCTTCGAATAGTTTAGTCTTATAAACCATCGTCATGGGCGGGAAGATTTGCGAAAGGACGTCGAAACTGGAGAGCACACTCCCCTTTTCGCGAAGGGCCGCGACATTCACACGCGGGAACATCATCAACAGATTCATCGCATCGCGCGCCGACATTTTAATATCGGGGCGAGTCAAACGATACGACCCTAAGAGCGAATCTTGGTAAATACCGATAATGGGCGAATTGCCGGCGGGGGAGATGATTTGGTATGGAATCGCGGCCAAATGGCGGAGCTCGGTTTCGGCCAATACGTTCTGCGGCATGTGCATATTCATCTCATCCCCATCAAAATCGGCATTATATGGCTTGGTGTCACCGACATTCATACGGAATGTATCGCCGACCTGCATAATTTTCGCTATATGACACATCATCGACATTCGGTGCAAACTGGGCTGACGGTTGAAAAGGACGGCATCGCCATCCAACATGTGACGATGTACAATATCGCCATTGTCTAAGCGCACGGAGCCGCGGTCAACGTATCGGAGTGAAATGTGCTCGCCGTTTTTGCGCTCGAGGATTTTCGCCCCCGGATACACATCGGGCCCGTTTTGCACCAGTTTGAGCAAATATTCGCGGTTGCGGTCATTCACCGTAATTGGTTTAGTAATATTCTTGGCGATTTTGAGCGGAATGCCGAGCTGTTTAATCGACAAGTTGGGGTCGCCGGTAATGACAGAGCGCGCACTAAAGTCGACGCGTTTGCCCATCAAATTACCGCGGATACGCCCATTCTTGCTGTTTAGACGGCCCATGATGCATTGGAGGGGGCGACCAGAGCGCTGGGCCATGGGAGACACGCCCTTGATTTTGTTATTGACAATCATCGCGATAGAGTGCTGCAAAATCTGCGACCACCCCTCAATGACGGTGGGCTGCGTCTCCACAACGGCCATCTTCTCCTTTAGCACATTGTTTGTCTTGATGATATTGCTATATATGTGTGTCAGGTCGTCCTCACTGCGCTGCTGGGCGTCGTGTTTGACCGAGGGGCGGACAGCGGGTGGCGGCACGGGCAATACAGTCAATAACATCCATTCCGGACGCGACCATACGGGATGGAATCCCATAAAAGCCACATCGTCGTCGGAAATGCGCTTGAAAATCTTGAGGATGATTTCCGGCGTGAGGCGCATGTTGATTTTCTTGCTGTCGTCGTCGGTTTCCATGTTTTCCCAGATGGCGTAAATGGTCGACATGCCCTCCAATTTGATTTTATCGGGCTGTTTGCATCCGCATCCGTCCTCCGTCGACTCACCGCAACGCTTGATTTTGGCGGCGACGGTGGAGACATAGGTCCATCGGTCACTGCCCGGACGGTCCAACACGTGTTTATGTTGCGATTTATTGAGTAATAACTTGCTACATTTGAAGCAGACACACCGCGCAATTTTCATAATATCTTTGATGTGTTGTATGGAGAACATCGGTCTGGCGAGCTCGATATGGCCGAAATAGCCGGGAGTATCGATATAGGTCATACCGTCGGTAGGGCATATGGTGCCGGGCTCCAATACACCCATACGGGGGTCGAAGAGACCACCGATGACGGGCTTGTTGTTGATATATGTCTCGCGCGAAGTGATTTCGACGACCGAGTTTTTGCGGATTTCATCGGGTGACAATATACTAAATTGGACACCGATAATTCTGGATGGAGCCTTATATTCATTCGTTCTCGATTTCTGTGCGGATGACATAATAATAATGGCTATATTATACTATGCGATATATTTATATTGTTAAATCAATTTTATAGATATGTATAATATGCGCGGATTATTATACATATATTCGACTTAGGGGTGGGGGTTATATCACCCTATAAACACTTTTATCGAATTTATTATATTTGTTAATAACTTGGTCGCCTTTTACATGTCGGTCATATGCTAAACCCAGTGCGCTGGCCGCGTCAATAAGCCAAGCCGTTGGATTGTATTTGTCCTCTTCGGACGTGCGATAATCTTTGGGATACGAGTGATGATAGTTGTGCCATCCCTCGCCCATTGAAATAATCGCCACAAATAAATTTTCGCACGCCGCCAAAGAATCGTTATATGGTTTATCTCCAAACATATGTGCAAACGAATTAACACACCATGTTGCGTGGAGAACTAAGATGATACGAATGAATGAACTCCAAAATCCATTATAGGCGTCATTCCATAAACTGCAAATGAGGACGGGTATTATGACGGATGATAATGCCCAGAAAATTAGGTAATAATGTTCCTGCAATACGAGTAATGGGTCCGATTTCAAATCATCCACCTTTGTTTTATTGAGCTCTCGTTGGGTTTCTTCGTCTGGATTCAGGATAGTCCATCCGAAGTGGGCAAAATAGAATCCTTTTGATATATCGTGTGGGTCGCCCGGATGGTCTTCATTGCGATGATGTGTCCGATGATATTGTGTCCAATTAATAACAGAGCCTTCGGATGCAGACGAGCCGAAAAAGAGTAGAAATGCCTTAAATAATGGCGTGGCGTCGTATGTTTGGTGAGTCCATAAGCGGTGGTAGCCGGCAGTAATACCGAATGCGCTTAAAATATACCATGCAATTTGAAAAAGGACGGTATTTAAGCTTATCTTTTTTATTAGAAAAAGGGCCAAAAATGCCATTACATGTACAAATACAATAAACAGAAATGCTGGAATAGCAATCATATACATAGAGATGTATATAAAATTGATTCGTATAATGACTAATGATATGGATATAAAAATAACGTGTGAATTATAATACCAAGTCATGTCATCGAATAAGAATATTACTAAATCCCGCAATACACGCGCCAATGAAAAGATGAAATTGCGCAAAAATAAACAGGATTCCGATTCGGAGACGGAGGAGTGGGAGACGGATACGTCGGAATCGGAATATCTGCCTCCTAAAAAGTCGAAGAAATCGTCGAAATCCAAGAAGTCGAGCCGTGTTGTCGAGTCCTCTTCCGAGTCGGAAGACATCGAAGACTCAGAAGAAGAGTCGGACGATGAGGACGAGGACGAGACCGACGACGACAAAGAAGAAGAGGAGGAATCTGGTGGCAAGATGGATATGGTCGCATTTCAACGATTGATTACGAATATGTTCCCCTCGAAATATTCGACCAAACGTCTTGCGGCAAAGCAGGCCGTCGCATCGGCCACATTATCCGATGAAGATTCCGACTCGGACGAAGATGAAGACGAAGAAGACGAAAAAAAGAGTAAAAAGAAGGGCAAAAAGGCGTCGAAAAAGACTTCTTCGAAGAAGGCGTCGTCTACAAAGACGAAGCGGAACTCTAAGCGCGTCGAATCGTCCGAAGACGAGGACGAAGAAGAGGAGGAAGAAGAGGACGACGCGGGCCATTTCAACATCGTTTTCGCCTACGACGATTATCCGGAAGATGAAGATTTGGATGTATTGGAAGAGGACGAAGACGAGGTCTGCAACAGTGACGACGAAGAGACCTTTATGAAGGAGAATTTCGAGAAAATCGAAAAACCGACGAGTGACGGCACCGCCGACAAGAAAAAGAACAAGAAGACCAAGACCGAGAAGAAGGAAAAGAGCGGCAAAAAGGACAAAAAAGAAGAGCTGAAAGAGGAAATGGCCGTCGACGCCGAAAACGAATATTTGGAACTCGTCGATTTGAAGAAACATTTAGTCGAAAAGTTGAAGAAAAAGCCCCATAGCAAAATGTTGCGAAAGGCAATGAAGGATTGCTGCGATTCGATTTCGGAACTGGTGAAGAAGTCCCGGCGCAAGAATACGAAGAAGTATTACGAGCTTATTAACGGCGAGCAAAAGCGGACGGGCGAGCTCGAGTATTTCAAGAACAAACTGTCCAATAAGGAGCAGTTACGTATTATGAACGAGATGAAGGATATTAACGATATGATTCATATCGACAAGCCATATCGACTGACTTTGCTGGAGTCGAAGATTCCGTCGAAATACAAGGCGACGGTGATGCAAAAGTTGAATGTATTGCGTTCAATGGAGCCCGGCGACCCCGAATATTACAAAATCAAGCACTGGGTCGATACATTCATGCGCATTCCCTTTGGCCTATACAAGAATATGGAGGTGAAAATGTCGGACGGCATCGACGTCTGCAGTCGGTTCATTTTGGACGCGAAAAACACGTTGGATAATTGTGTATATGGATTAGACGACGCCAAGCTCCAGATATTGCAGATGATAGGTCAATGGATTTCAAATCCGGGGGCGATGGGGACGGCGATTGCCATCAACGGTCCACCGGGGACGGGCAAGACGACGCTCATCAAAGACGGCATTAGCAAAATATTGGGGCGCGAGTTCGCCTTTATCGCACTGGGGGGTGCGGGCGATTCGAGCTATTTGGAGGGCCATTCATATACATATGAAGGCAGCAGTTGGGGCAAAATCATCCAAATTCTGATAGACAGCAAATGCATGAATCCGGTCATCTATTTCGACGAACTGGACAAGGTGAGCGATACGCCAAGGGGCGAGGAAATAATCGGCATTTTGACGCATTTGACCGATACGACGCAAAACGGGCAATATCATGACAAGTTCTTTTCGGAGGTCGACTTCGACTTGAGCAAGTGCCTCTTCATATTTAGTTATAATGACGAATCGAAAGTGAACCCGATTCTGCTCGACCGAATGTATCGCATCCAGACGAAGGGGTACAATATGAAGGAGAAGGTGGTCATTGCACGGAAATATCTGTTGCCGAAGATACGGGAGCAGGTGAATTTCGGCGAGGACGAGGTGATTATTCCGGACGAGACACTGCAATACATTATATCGAACAAGGTATTGACGAAGGAGGAGTCGGGCGTCCGCAATTTCAAGCGGTGTTTGGAAATCATTCATACGAAGTTGAATCTATTCCGACTTCTCCATAAAGACAGCGAGGTCCTTAAGAGGGACATCGATTTGAAGGTGGAGTTTCCGATGACGGTGACGAGCAAGGACGTCGAGACACTCATCAAGAATGAGGAGAAACAGAATCAGAGTTTGTTGTCGATGTACATTTAGGGTGATTAGAGTATAGTTAGATAGTATAGTATTACAATTCGATATATAATGCCGAATTGTAAAGATGGATTATGTCTTTCGTATCTTTCTTGTTTTGCGTATGGTCAATTTTTTCTTTCGCCCACCTTTTCCATTCCGAAAATAACTAAAAAAACCGCTCGGTTTATCTTTTTGTGGTTGGGTTGCGGGAGCAGGAGGAATGGTTTCGGCTTGTTTATCATGATTGTCTTCGGCTTGTTCAGCAGCAGCAGCAGCGGCTTTGGCTTGTTCAGCAGCAGCAGCAGCGGCTTCGGCTTGTTTAGCAGCAGCAGCAGCGGCTTCGGCTTGTTTAGCAGCAGCAGCAGCGGCTTCGGCTTGTTTAGCAGCAGCAGCAGCGGCTTTGGCTTGTTCAGCAGCAGCAGCAGCGGCTTGTTTTTTGGCTTCGGAAACCATGTCACCGGCATTGAACTTGGCGGTCCTAGGTCCAATCATTCTGGTAATATTCTTAATAATACCTGTACTTCCTTTTTCAAGACCTTCTTCTCCACTAGAAACACTATTACCAATATTACCAAAAATAGTTTTCAACGCTTTATCTCTCATCGTCCCTTTATTTTTTGACGGCTCTTTTTTCCACAATCTACTTGCTGCCACGGCAGATACACTTGTAATTCGTAATCTATTATCACTTTCATTATTTATAGCTGTTAATTTGGTATTAATATGTATGGCATTACTAAATATTTTATTTACCCTATTAGTGTATTTACGCGCAGTTTCATCTACATCTTTGTTATAATTACCTGTTTTTGACCGCTGGATATCAAGTAAAAGGTATGCCTCGTTATATGCAATGGTTACAGGGTCATCCATAATAGGTGCAAGTAAAATAGGTATTACTTTTTCTAATACCGTTGCGACTCCTCCTGCCGCTAATGCAATTGGCATAAATGGGCCAAATATAAATGGACACATAGTTCCAAGTTGAGCAATCAAAAATAACAAAACAATAAATGAACCACTAATTGGATTTCGATAAATCATACTTGACATCCATCTGGTTGCATCACCAATAGTAATAGCTATATCCATTAATGCTTTCGGTGCAGCTTTAGATAATAAATACAACTCGTACGGTAATCCGTATGTTATTTTTTTTAAACCTGAACCAATTGCATTTACGACCTTTATAGTTCTATATGTATGAATGCCGGTTTTATTTATTTCATCTAATTCGGCTTTTGCTTTCATTTTTTCTTTTTCTTCATCTTCTTTATTTTTTTTATCAAGCTCTTCTATTGTTTTGAACTCGGAAGATGTTAATACGACAAACACGGTGTCATTATACGTGCCAATAAATTTTTCAAAGAAAAGTATAAATGAATATTTTTCTAGTACAGTTGTACTTTTATTTGTATCAAAGAAACCTGATGCTCTGGTTCCAACATTTAGAAGAGTTTCCCGAGCGTTTGCTAAACGAGTGCCCATTTTAGTTGCTGAAGAAATAATTGAACTTGTTGCTTGACCGAGCTTATGTTTGAATGCGCCAACAACCGTACCTGGTTGAAAAGATATACCACCTTTTAATTTTCTTGTTTGTAAACGAAATTTGTTTATTTTACGCTTATATATCTTTTTTGATTTATTATGATGTTTGTATCTTCGAGACCGCTTTATACTTTTATTTTTTATTCTGTATATTTTTTTCAATTGTCCACCGTTGAATAAGTTGTTTGGAGCAGTTTGTATATCTGTTAAATTCCTAACATATATGTTTTTACGTTTGTTTTTACGTGTGTAATTCGGCCTAACTATGGAATTAGCAGTATTTATAGTGGCGGTGAAAGTATCCCTTAACAAATTAAGCACTTCTGTACCTTTTCGTTTTATTTTTATCATTCCTTTTAAACCTTCCGCTTTTTGCATTGCGTAATAATCGTCCGATGAAGATTGTCCAATAAGCCCGTCTTCAATAATTGAATTCTCTAATAATTTCAAATAACTGTCCAAAAATAAAACAAATGGAACAAAGTAATTTATTGATTGCACTACGGAAAGTTGTGTCATATTATATTCAATGTTAATCGACATAGTTTGAAGATTTTTTTGAAAATCATCCAAGAATTCTTCTGTACTTTGTTTAATCTTTGATATTAATTTAGGCGTTGCATCTTCTGTCAATCCAAGTTGAACATCACTGGTATCTATTTTGTCAGTTTCTGATGTTAGTCCTCCTTCTCCTTCTCCTTCTCCTCCTCCTACTGTTGGTTCTACTTCACTTTTTTTATTATGTTCATCAGCTTCTGCTGGTTCTTCTGCTTCTTCTGCTTCTGCTGCTGCTGCTTGTTCTGCATTTTGTTCAGCTTCAACTACCGCAAGGAGCTTATTTACATCATTTATATCATTAGCAATTTTTTTAGCCTTATCCTTTGCATCTTTAGTATTGGAATGTTGGTTTTGTGTTACAACTTCATTATCGCTACGGTCCACCCATTTTATCTCATCGAATGATTTACTTCCAAAAAAATCGTTAAGTAACTGGACATGTTTATTATATATTCTATGTAACATTTTATAAAAATTCATTATTTCTTCTGCGCGTAATTGTAGTTTTTTTGGATTCAATAACCTATCTATATTATCTTCATTTTTGAGTATCTTGGCGTTAATGCCTTTAATTACTTCTTTTAAATCATTTATTTCTTTAATGAGTGGGTCTTCGTCTTCACCTAGGCCCTTTTTTATTTCGGCTATTTCGTTTTTCATTTCGACTATTTCTTTCTCTTTTATTTCAGCTATTTGGTTCCTTATATCTATTATTTCGCTCTTTATCGTTTCTATGTCGGTTTTCGCTATTTCTTCTTCATTTTTAACCACAGTACCATCAGTAGGACCATCACCACCTTGTTGTCCTTTGTCTGGAGTAAATCCCTTGTATTCCAATTGTTTTTTAGACAAATCATCGATTTGTTTATTGTATTCTTTTGTTAATTCTTCATTTTCTTCTACATATTTATTTACTTGTTCATCCCGTGTTTTTAGTTCTTCCGGAGTATTTGGGATGACAACATCAATATAAACATTGTACAAAATTAGACAATTTGTTATTATCAAATCGTGCATCGATTTTTTCTTGAAACTTTCTTGCAATACTTTAGTTGCTTTTTGTGATTTTTCAGTAATATCCTCCATAGTAGTGTCTTTTTTACCCGTTAATGCGTCATACATCTTAAACATTTTCGCATTTTTGGAAGCAGTCACTGCTTTTTTTCTTTCGGTTTTAATAGCAGTTAAATCATCAGTTAGTTTTTTATAGTAAGCAGCATTATCTTTTATACTATAATACCTTCTAATATAATTATCGGGTATAGCATCCTCACCTCCGCGCTGTGTTATACGTCTTTTCTTGTTTATACTTTTTATTATACTTCTATGTGTATGTCGCGTTTTGACTTTACCCATTGAAGCCAATATATACTATGTTGATATAATATTGCACATTCTAGACCTGTATCTAGTATTTTTATTCAAATAATATAAATCCAAAACAGTATTATATCTAAATGTCCGACAATACAAATATGATTCATGCAATGAATTCGGCTAAGAGTGCACTAGAATCGGTCGAGGTAGATAAGCGTACGGAGGAATATTCGGTTGTACTCAAGAAAATCGAGGGTTTTATTGAACGTTTCTGTGAGCATTGTATTGTGCGCGATTACATCGACATTTCCTTAGAAAAAACGATATTGATTGAATATTGTACTAAATGTATGAAAACGTTTTCATAACCCCCCTCCAACAATATCTGTATACTATATATAATGGCATCCGATTGGTTGTTATTCGTTAAACAAAAGGCTAAGTCAATGCCTGGAAAGGCTTTAAGCGAAATTTTACCACTTGCGTCCAAGGAATGGAAGTCGATGAAGTCCACCGGTTCGAGTGTCGTCAACTCGGTCATGGGTAAAAGGTCGAAGACCTCGCGCAGGTCAAGGAAGTCCCGTGGCTCGCGCAAGTCGCGTTCTGGCTCACGCAAGTCGCGCAAATAAACACCTTTAGACTTTCAGCCTTACTACCTTTAGACTTTCAGCTTTAGGTATAAATACCTTTAGACTTTCAGCCTTAGGTATAAATACCTTTAGACTTTCAGCCTTAGGTATAAATACCTTTAGCATAATAATGTAATACATCTATTACATTATTTTATCAGAAAATCCTTAGTTTTGCCCTATGAATGCCTCACCCGAAGACATATTTCCACCCCGGGTCGTCAACAATCGGATTTGGTCGTCATTTAGGGACAAAAACCCCATTGAATTGGAATATCCGTATGATTTAGCCGTATTTGATGCCGGGGCTTTGGAATACGTATCGATACTAGCATCACTCAGGTTAGGTGACGGAAGCAGACCATCAAACCCGCGAACCTTTACTTTATCGACTACTGGCTCATCCACGATAGACTTGCTCGTCATAAAATCAATCGGCTTATTTTGCGGATAAGTGGTATAGTCTATCTGCGAACGAAATCCCTCATATGGAAACTCGTGCAAAGTAGACTTGTCGAACTGGAAGGGCACCACACTGGCCGCACCCATAAAAGTGGACAAAAAGAGAACCAATAGTATGGCCAATACAACGAAAATAACCGTGCTATTCGTTTTCATTATATACATATTTCTAAGATTTTATATTGGACGTCCTTTAGCCATATCGATGACCGCCTGTATTTTCTTGTATAGGGGGTCGGTCACTCTTAGTAATATTGGGTCGACAAACACTTGCCGCCAGGTGTTATATGCAGCCCCCTGTTTCTCTAAATAATGCGATGCCGTTGATTCCATCGCTTCTTGAGTGGAATGTCTAAACTCTCCAATACGCCGATTTAGGCGATTGTATCCCATATAGGACGCCGATATAGGATAAATTAGCATATTGGCTATATAAACGAGCTTTTCTAAGACGGTTTCTTCGACCTCGTTCGCCGGGGACATATTGTCCATGGGCTCGGCGCGTATACATCCCGCCTGACTTCCTAAATAATATAGGAAGGGGTCGCATTTGTAATTCTTAGACCCGGGGTTCGTATAAACACTATTATACGAGAAAATGATGGATATAATAATAAACACCGCCATTGCATACGCGAATATGAATGCGAGAATCACCTCCAATTTCTTCATTCGGAAATAATCGAGGAAAAAGACGTTCCCTGTCGCCGACGTATTTTGTATAATATTTAGTATAATACCTAAACCCACAATGAGCGTATATGGAATGAGCAGTTTGAGATTGTCCGCCCAAATAATGAGGGCATATATTACCAATACCGCGGCAACAATCACATAACTATAAAAAAATGAGATGATGTCCGCCAATAAAGCCATTTATATATATTTTCATTATTTTTATGTTTCCAACTGACCGACCCATTAGGGGGATATACAAAATCTTAGAATATGATATATTTCCAATGAATGCATATGACCTAATTATACCAACTAAGACGGCCGATGTTTCCGGAAATGTCGATTCAAAGACAGATAAACCTAAACCCGTCGTTCCGCCCTATTTCGATATTACGTTCAAACTGGCCTATGCAATATTAATAGCGGCGTCTTTCTTCACTTTTTACGGGGCGGTTGCAGTAAAGTCCACTGGTCCACGCACCGTCCTCATTCTCGAGTGTATTATATCGTCGATTGCCTGCACCATTTATTATTTTATGAGCAATGCCGTTCATGGGAAAGTGGCGAGTGGCGAGCCAATCGAATGGTCGGATGTCGTCCAACTAAGATATTTAGACTGGTCATTTACGACCCCCCTACTCTTAGTGTCACTCTGTCTCATTTTGGGTGCGGGCGCGGCAATTAAGGTGGCCGTCTTGGCCGCCGTTGTCGTTCTCGACCTGATAATGTTGTATATCGGCTATTTAGGCGAAACCGGTAAATGGTCGAAATCGGTCGCGTGCATTCTTGGTTTTATCCCCATGTTCGGCGTCTTCTTCATCCTATACACTGCTTATTTAGCAAAATCGTCGGCAAAAATGAACAAACTGGTATTCTGGATGTATGTTATATTATGGTCGGGATATGGTGCCGCCTATTTATTGGACGATGTGACTAAGAATACGGCGATGAATCTGCTAGATAGTGTGGCCAAGGGCGCCATTGGAATCGGACTGACCGCGAATTACCTGAAGCTAGTCTGAGACTGAGACTGAATCCGAATCCTTCTTAGTGTCGAGTATCACATATACATTACGCGTTACTATTTGCAAATGGCATTTTTGAATACAATTTACATCTATTATATTCAAAACGCTCATTTTTATAAAATTGAAATAATATAAATATGATATTTTAATTTCGTCTAGAAAGACGACTCCTTTTATATGTTCTAGTTTTATATTTTCTAGACTTTTTTATGCCACCCATCAAATAACTGTTGATAATGTCACGGATTCCTCTCTCTCCTAACGCTTTTGTTTGTGCTGTATTTATTTGTCTAAATTTATTCATCATATATGATTCTTTTTCGAAATTATATGCTTTGACTTTGTCACTTAATCTGTAAAATTTATAATTGGGACTGTTAGCATAGAATACTTTTTGAGCCTGTACTACACGCCTATTTTGTGTGTTAAAACGCAATCTCAATTCATTATCTGATTCTTCAAGAATAGTTACACAATGTACAGGTTCAAAATAAAGTCTACCTGGAGGACCTCTAGCTACTGCTAAAATAACAGTCTCTCCTTGAATGAATATATTTCGACGACCTACAATTACTGGTATTTCTACGTATTTTGAAGGAACAGCAGTCCATTCGTCAATAGTAGGAAATGGAAGACAAGCAGGTTCGGGTAAAGGTGGAAGCACGTGCGCCCGGCCTGGTAAAACAATATCAACTGCTGCTTCTACTGGTGACGCATTCGAGCCCCGCGAAGACCGGGAAGAGCCTCGGGAAGACCGGGAAGAGCCTCGGGAAGACCGGGAAGAGCCTCGGGAAGACCGGGAAGAGCCTCGGGAAGAC
>Ga0136644_10000265_pt1 | contig 41061 bp, 32 predicted proteins | sample C_130820_EF_Meta_FD_94780 | JGI IMG/M metagenome (GOLD analysis project Ga0136644, IMG submission 94780) | Freshwater microbial communities from Lake Croche, Canada to study carbon cycling - C_130820_EF_MetaG (v2) (version 2) | ecosystem: Environmental > Aquatic > Freshwater > Lake | place...
ACAGGTAGGTGGAAATTTTTGCACCAGTGTGTTTACAGGTACGGCCAAAAGCCGTCACTCCGCACCGCTGCACCGCAGGCAATACCAACACCTTTGCCTTCACCGTCCGTGGGGCAGATTCGCGCCGCAACACACAAGGCAAATTGCCATCGAAACCGAGCTGCTGGAGGCGCTGGAGGCGGGGTAAGCCGCACATAGCCCGCAGCCGTCTGCGGCCATGCCCCGCCCGTGGCTGTGTTTTTTCACTTATTCCTCTGCCAAACACCATGCCCTCGTAAAACCAGGGTTTGATGCCACTTGGCGCGTGCCGACGCGCTACGAGTACGCCATGTTCCATCCATGAGCGGTCTGTCATGCGCATGATCCGTTTGCTGTTGAATCCGATGGCGCCTCGCCAGCGCGGGTTTGCACTGGTTGAACTCACGCTCACCCTGCTGGTGGTGGCAGCACTCAGTATCTATGCCACGTCCAAGGTCGTGCAAGCCACCGACGAAGCCATTGCAGAAGCCACCGGGGTCAATGTCAATGTCGCAGCAGCGGGGCTGGAGCGCTACCTGCTGTTCAATCGCGATACGCTGGCCAGTGGCACCACCACGGTGTCCGGCGTGGGTGTGCTGACAGATGTGCTGGAGCTGGCGCCACCCCCACCACCAAAGCAAGCAGTCTGTTCGCCACGCGGTGCCACGCGTTCATGGCGAGCGCGCAATCAAACACCGCCTTTTTTGGCCGCGGGCATGGTGGTGCGCGGCTTTGCCGCTGGAATCAGCCTCGCTGTGAGAGGGCTTTTTGAATTTTCTGATCGGTCTTGTACTGGCCCAATGCGTACACGGCCCAGATGGTGGCGGGTAACCAGCCGAGCACGGTTATTTGGAGCAGTAGGCAAAACAATGCTGCGAACGGCCTGCCGATGGTGAGAAAGCTCAGGCAGGGGAAAAACAGGGCAATGATCAGGCGCATGTTGTCATCCTTGTTACTGGCTATCTATCGATTTTGCTAATCCGGCACTTCCCAACCCGAGCTGGTGAGGGCCACACTGATCTCCGACGTTCGTTTACCGACGCCATCCAACGTGTTGCGGATAATGGGGAATGCCTTGAGGATGTTGGGATTAGTCGCCCAAGAGGCCACTCCCTCCACGTGGTAAAAGTAATGGACATTGGCCTCCTGGTAGTCACCGAAAATCAGCGGGCCTTCCCACTTCTGAATTTTGTCGAACACTTTTTTACCCCAACATAAGTCGATTAGTTGAACCTTGTCTGGGCCACCCGCTTGAGCGCCCTTTTCTTCCCTTGCACGCTGGAAGGGCTTGGACTTATCGGTCAGGCTGAAGTGGCTGATCGTGCGTTTAGCGCCGGTTGGCTGGCCTCGGAAGCCGATGGCATCGGTTTCGGTGTCAAAAAACGTGACCAAACCAACCCCTTGTAAGGCCGCCATCCTCGCCGCGACGCCGTCCGGGGTCTGCTCCGACAAACTCAAAAGCAGATCGGAGTAGCTGGCGGGCCACTCGGGAAATTGCAGGCACAGCGCGCCTTTTTGATCCAAGTGACGGCTGATAGCCACTGCAAAATTTTGTTCGTTTACGCCGCTTTTGCCACCGCAGGCCGTCACGCTCAACATAATTAGGAGCGCACTCGCTCTCACTCTGGCTACGGGGGTTTTCATGTGTCGTCCTCCAGGCAGTAAACATGCGAATCACGCGCTTCTGCTCAGCACCGGCTGCCGGGCTAATCTTGCAACTTTCACGGCAAGACCAGCCTCATTACGAAAATGACACGGTAGATAGGCATGCGGAGGGACTGGGCAGTCAGGCGTGAACTGACTTTACTTCACCATAACGGCTTAAGTAGGCCGTGCGACGACCGCCAAGCCGAAATCAAACCCTTATTTTTGACGCGTTAAGCGTTTGAGGGGGATTTAGATCAGCTTTTCGTTTTCGTTGCTGATTTTTCGCAAGGCTTGGTTACGGGTTTTTTCGACTTTGAGTGGCACATCGGTCTGGGCGCCGTCCCAGGTGGGGTCTTCGATGCTGTCGAACACTTGGCGCAGCTTGTTGCCCCAACTGCCGTGAACCATTCGAAAGTAGGGGTTGTTTTCGTCAATACAGACAATTTTGTCACTGCATAACTGGCCTTGCTCGTACAGCACCAAGTCCAGCGGCAGACCGACAGAGAGGTTGGACTTGAGCGTGGAATCCATGGACACGAGCGCGCACTTGGCGGCTTCTGCCAGGGGCGTCTCGGGCGTAATGACGCGGTCCAGCACCGGCTTGCCGTATTTGGATTCACCCACTTGAAAGTAGGGCGTCTCGGGCGTGGCCTCGATGAAATTGCCCGCCGAATACACCTGAAACAGGCGCATGGCCTCGCTGCCAATTTGCCCACCAAAAATCAGCGACACGTTAAAGTCCACCCCCGCCTGCTTAAGGGACAGCGCGTCGCGCTCATACACATGGCGCACCGCCGCACCCAGCACGCGCGCAGCGTCGAACATGCTGGTGGCATTCCAGATGGTGATGGGCTCGCTGCTATCGAACTCCTTTAACTGCTCTACCTGCAAAATTTCGCGCACCGACTGCGAGATGCTCAGGTTACCCGCAGACAGCAGCACCATGAAGCGGTCGCCTGGTTTCTCATAGACGATCATTTTGCGAAAGGTGCTGATTTGGTCCAGGCCCGCGTTGGTACGCGAGTCGGACAAAAAAACCAGGCCAGCATTGAGCTTGATGGCAACGCAATAAGTCATGAGGGGTTTTGTAGTTTTTTCAGTTGGTACAGGGCATCAAGCGCCTCGCGCGGGCTCATTGCATCGGGCTGAATAGTAGCCAATGCCTGCTCCACGCGGCTAAGTTCGGCTGGCACGGGCGCTGGCGGCGGGGTAAACAAGTCGGCCTGCACCTGCGGGGCTTGGTTCTCCAGCGCGACCAGGGCTTGGCGGGCATGGTGAATCACGGGCGCGGGCAGGCCGGCCAGCTTGGCCACCTGAATACCGTAGCTGCGGCTGGCCGGGCCGGGCTCTATGGCATGCAAAAACACGATGTTGTGCCCGCTTTCAGCGGCGCTCACGTGTACGTTGTGCGCAGCCAAGTGGCGGGTAGCAAATGCGGTTAGCTCAAAGTAATGGGTGGCAAACAACGTGAAGCTCTGCGCCTTGTCGTGCAAATAGCTGGCAATGCCGCTGGCCAGAGCCAGACCGTCAAAAGTAGAAGTGCCCCGGCCAATCTCGTCCATTAACACCAGCGACTGCGGCCCCGCGCTGTGCAGAATATGCGCCGCCTCGGTCATCTCGACCATGAAGGTGGATTGCGCGTTAGCCAGGTCGTCTGCGGCGCCGATGCGGGTATGGATGGCGTCCACCGGCCCCAAAAAGCAGGCCGCCGCTGGCACGAAAGAGCCCATGCTGGCCAGCAGCACAATCAAGGCTACTTGTCGCATGTAGGTGGACTTGCCGCCCATATTGGGCCCGGTGATGATTTGCATACGGCTGTTGGGGCCTAGGTGGCAGTCGTTGGCGATAAAGCTGCCGCCGTGGCTTTCGGCCAGGCGGGCCTGCACGACCGGGTGCCGCCCCTGGGTGATGGCAATACAAGGTTCTTTAACGAACTGTGGGCGACACCATTCCAGGGTGAGCGAGCGCTCGGCCAGCGCGCACAGCGCGTCCAGGCTGGCTAGCGCGTCGGCCAAGCGGGTAAGCCCCGGCACAAAGGGCTGCAACTGGTCTAGTAACTGCTCGTACAGATACTTTTCGCGCGCCAGTGCGCGCTCTTGCGCACTCAGTGCCTTGTCTTCAAAGGCCTTCAGTTCGGGGGTGATGAAGCGCTCTGCGTTTTTCAGGGTCTGGCGGCGCCGGTAATCGCTGGGTACTTTGTCAATTTGGCCTTGCGTCACTTCAATATAAAAGCCGTGTACGCGGTTGAACTGCACGCGCAAATTGGCAATGCCCGTGCGTGCGCGCTCGCGTGCCTCTAGTTCCAGCAAAAAGGCGTCGCAATTGGTGCTGATGGTGCGTAACTCGTCCAGCTCGGCGTCCAAGCCTGGTGCGATCACACCCCCGTCACGCACCAGTGCGGCGGGCTCGGGCAGCAGCGCGCTGTGCAGCAAGGCGGCGCAGGCCGGTGGGGCTTGCAGGCCCTGCGCCAGCATGTGCAACAAGGCGCTGGCACCGGGTAGCAGCGGCGCCAACTGTTGTGCGCGCTCTAGCGACTGTTGCAGGGCCACCAGCTCACGCGGGCGCACCTGGCGCAGGGCTAGGCGGGCGGTGATGCGCTGCACATCGCTGCAGCCCTTCAAGGCCTCGCGCAGGCGCTGGCCGGCGCCACTACGCAAGGCCTCAATCGCATCCAGCCGCGCCGTCGCCTGCGCACGGTCGCGCGCGGGCTCCAGCAACCAGGTTTTGAGGGCGCGGCTGCCCATGCCGGTGATGCAGGTATCCAGCAGCGAAAACAGCGTGGGCGCGTCCTCACCGCGCAAGGTTTTAACCAGTTCCAGGTTGCGCCGGGTGGCCAGTGGCAGCGCCAACAAGTCGTCGCTGTGCTGGGCCTTGAGCGACTGCAAATGGCTCAGGGCCCGACCCTGTGTGTGCTCGGCATAGCCCAGCAGCGCCGCCGCTGCCGCGTGCGCCTGCGCCAACTCTTGCACACCAAAGGCTTGCAAGCTGGCCGTGCCGAGTTGCTCGCACAGTTTGCGCACGCCCAAGGCGGCGTCAAACTGCCAGGCAGGCCGGGCCGTGAGGGACAGGTTGAGCGTGAGCCGCAGCGCCTTCAGCCGCTGCTCGAACGCCGCCGTGGCGTCGCCGCTGTACAGCAGTTCAGACGGCGCAATACGCGCCACCCAGGCCGCCAGTTCATCCAGCGTGCATTCGGCCAACTGCATTTGCGAATGCGTCAGGCTCAGCCAGGCCAAGCCGCAGCGTGTACGCGGCCCCTGGTGCACCGCCAGCAGCGGCGCATCGGTCTTTTCGTTCAGCAACTCGGCGTCGGTGAGGGTACCGGGCGTCACCACCCGCACCACCTTGCGCTGCACCGGCCCCTTGGCAGACACCTCGCCCACCTGCTCGCAAATCGCCACCGACTCACCCTGCTTGATGAGCTTGGCCAGATAACTCTCTACCGCATGAAACGGCACCCCCGCCATCACCACCGGCTGCCCCGCCGACTGCCCACGCTGCGTCAGCGTGATGTCCAGCAGCCGCGCCGCCTTTTCGGCATCGGCATAAAACAACTCATAAAAATCGCCCATGCGGTAGAACAGCAGCGTGTCTGGAAAGTCTGCTTTCAGACCCAGGTACTGCTGCATCATCGGCGTGTGGGCGTCAAAGTTCTGGCTGGCGCTGGCCATGTTGATCGGAGAGGCTGTGGGTGAAAAGACGGCCCTTTGCAGGCTGGGCCGCACAGTCTATGCGATGGCTGGGGCGTGTTCACCCTATTTTTACTAGGTTTAAGGCGCGAAGTTTCCCCAGATGGGATGCAGACGTGAAGAACACCTTGGCTTCCCAATTTTTGCTGGGATTCATTGCGGGCACGTGAGCGAGGTCATGTTCATCGTGGGTTCTCATGACAAGACTGACCCCGGCGGCGCGCACGTTACAAACAGTTGGAGGAAATTTGACCTCATGGCCTCAGAGGGCGTGCGATCGCCTTGGTCACTGACGGGCGGGATACGACTTTCGGCTGATCCAGGGCGTATCGCTGTCGCGACCTTTGACTGCACCGTTGAGTGAAGATTTAGGCCACTGAAGGCCAAGCCGACCCGTTTGCCAACGCACTGGCAAAAGACGCAGCGGAAACCATTGGACACAGGTAGGTGGTGCCTCAGAGTCAAAGTAACATAGGGGTCGCCTGTGCGTGGGCACTTTGTCCGCATTTTCAATCACCCGTTTAAAAAAAGGTGCTCTTATGGTGGCCGTAAATAAAAAGGTATGCGTGGTTTCGTTTTGTGCGGCGCTGGCCTGCACGGCCGCTTGGAGCGAAAACGGATTAACCGATTACAAACTTGGCAATAAAGACGCGTCGGGCGCCGTCACCGGTTCCGCCGCCGGGCAAACGGGGCAGAACGCGGCCGTTAGCCTGTCGCGCTGCGACGGGCCCTTGGGCAAAGTGGCGGTGTACGAGCCACAGGATGCCGCGCAAAAGGCATTGAGCCAGCTCAAATTGCCGTCACCAACGGGTTTGATCCGTCTCATGGTGCAGCAGTCCGGCTGCTTTTTAGTGGTTGAGCGTGGCCTCGCCCTGCAAAACATGTTGCAAGAGCGGCAGTTAGCCAGCCAAGGCCTGGGCAAAGATGCGGCCAGTATGGGCGGGGGGCAAATCGAGGCCGCAGACTTCATCCTGACGCCGGATGTGGTTTTTTCTGAAAACAATGCTGGCGGCGCGGGCGCAGGTCTGGCCGGCTTGGGCTCATTGCTGGGGCCAATTGGCATGCTGGCAGGCGCGGTGGTGGGCGCCATGAAGTTCAAACAGGCGCAAACCTCGCTGCTGCTGAGCGATGCACGCAGTGGCATCCAAATGGCGGCAGCGGAGGGGTCTGCCGAAAAGGCCGACTTTAACTTTGGCGCCGTGATGGGTGGCACCAGCGCCATTGGTGGGGCAGGGGCTTATGGCAACACCAACGAGGGCAAGGTGGTTTCAGCCGCCTTTCTAGACGCCTTCAACAAGGTGGTGGACAGCTTAAAGAACAACCCCCAGGTGCTGGCCCGTCAGCCCGCCCCAGTGGCGCAGCGCCCAGCGGCAGCACCAACGGCAGTCGCTACGGCTGGCGATGAATTCGCAGCCGGGGCGGTGGTGTCGCCCAAGATCGCCAAAGTGGTGCTGAAGGACAAGCCCGATGACGCTGCCCGCACTCTGCGCCAAGTGAGCAAAGAGCAAGAGGCCGTGGTAACGGGCGCTGAAGTCAATGGTTACCTGCCGGTGCAGGGCGACAACTTCAGTGGCTGGATGCAAAAGCTCATGTTGCGCAAGCGCTGAGCGTGTGGCTGAGCCGCGCACAGGCCCCGGCCGGGCGTCGTCGCTCAGCGCCCCGCCTCGTACCACCCCCGGCTGCGGTTCACTAGGCGCACCACCAGCAGCATCACCGGTACTTCGATGAGCACGCCCACCACGGTGGCGAGGGCGGCGCCGGATTGAAAACCGAATAGGCTGATGGCGGTGGCCACGGCCAGTTCGAAGAAATTGGAGGCACCGATGAGCGCCGATGGGCAGGCAATATCGTGCCGCTCGCCCAATGCGCGGTTTAAGCCGTAGGCCAGCGCGGAATTGAACAGCACCTGAATCAGAATGGGCACGGCCAGCAGCGCAATCACCAGTGGCTGCTTCAAAATGGCCTCGCCCTGAAACGCAAATAGCAGCACCAAGGTCGCCAGTAAGGCGCTGATAGACCAGGGGCCTAGCGCCGCCAGTGCGGCGTCAAGCGCGGTGGGGCCGCGTGCCAGCAGCGCACGGCGCAGCGCCTGCGCCAGCAGCACCGGGATCAGGATGTACAGCAGCACCGAGGTGAACAGCGTATCCCAAGGCACGGCAATGGCCGACAGCCCCAGCAAAAACGCCACCAGCGGCGCAAACGCAAGCAGCATGATGCTGTCATTAAGCGCCACCTGCGACAAGGTGAACAGCGGGTCACCACCGGTTAAGCGGCTCCAAACAAACACCATGGCCGTGCACGGCGCGGCTGCCAACAAAATCAGCCCAGCGATGTAGCTATCCAGTTGCGCGGGCGGCAACCACGGTGCAAACCAATGGCGAATGAACAGCCAACCCAGCAAGGCCATAGAAAAAGGCTTGACCAGCCAGTTGACAAACAGCGTCACGCCAATGCCGCGCACATGCTGGCGTACCTGACTCAGGGCGGAAAAGTCCACTTTGAGCAGCATGGGAATAATCATGACCCAAATCAACACACCCACCGGCAGGTTGACATGGGCTACTTCCATACGGCCCACCGCCTGGAACAGGCCGGGCAGCCACTGCCCCAGCGCCACGCCAGCCGCAATGCACAGCAACACCCACAGGCTTAAGTAGCGCTCAAATACGCTCATGGGCGCAGCCGCTGGCAGCGGAGCAAGGGTTTGACTCGGGCTATTCATGTCATTCCTTGGCCAGCGCCCGGGCGCTGGTTTGCAGCACCGCTTGTTCAAGCTTGTGCGCGGGCAGGCTAATGAGCAGCTCCAAGCGGCGTTTGATGAGATGCAAGGTTTGGCGAAAGGCTTCGCGCTTTTGTTCCTCCGGGGCGTCGCCCGCAGAGGGGTCGGCATAAGCCCAGTGGGCGGTGGCCGGGTGGCCGGGCCAGATCGGGCAGACCTCGCCCGCCGCGTTGTCACACACGGTGATGATGAGGTTCATCACCGGCGCACCTGGGGCGGCAAACTCATCCCAACTCTTGCTGCGCAGACCCGTGGTGGAAATACCGGCCGCTTGCAACACCTGCAAAGCCAGCGCATGCGGCTGCTGCTGAGCGCGTGGTTGGCTGCCCGCCGAATAGGCTTTGAAGCGGCCACCGCCCAGGGCGTTGAGCAGGGCCTCGGCCAAAATGCTGCGCGCCGAATTGTGTGTGCACAGGAAAAGAACGTTCAAAGGGGGGGTGGGCTGATCCATGGTGCAGGTGGTGTAAAGAGTTGGTAGTTGGTTGGAGGGTCAGTCAAACAGCAGCCTGCGCCAGGGCGTCTTAACGCCCCATGCCACTAGGCGGCGGCGTGCCTTTAAGGGCCGCTTGCGCCAGGCGGAAGAACACATCGGTGTTGTCGATCACGCCGCTAAAGGCCCAGGCGCCGGGGCCAAAGGCGGACAGCGGCACGTCGGTGCCGGTGTGTACGGCGCTTTCACCGGGCACTTGCCCGGTTACCAAGTAGCCGCCTGCTTGGTCACGCGCCATCGGGCCAGCCGGGTAGGCCGATAAGGGGGCGGTTTTCACAAAGGGCTGCTGGCTGTCTTGCAGCGGCTTGTCGTTGGTACGCCAGTCTTCATGGCGATCGGTGTTGGCGCCGTAGCCCACCAACAGGCGGTAATCGATGTCGGTGGTTTCGGGGTAGCCGTCAGCGGCTAGCCGATAGCGCGGAAAGCCCGCCTGCTCGTACACGCCCACTACCTTGTCGCGCAAGTTGGCACTGCCGCCTTCACGCGCCAGCTCTTGCAGCTTGGCGTCCGTGACGCGCGAACCACCGATCAAGGCGGCGCCCGAGCATTCATGGTCGGCGGTGACGATGACCAGCGTATCGCCCCGGCGGCGCGCAAAGTCTTGCACCAAGCGGACGGTACGGTCAAATTCCAGCGTGTCCAGCAACCAGCGCTCGGTATCCATGTTGTGCGCCTGCTTATCAATGGAGGCACCCTCCACCATCAGCACAAAACCATTCTTTTGCCGCTCCAGCACCGCCAGCGCCTTGGTCGCCATTTCGTCCAGCATGGGCTGGTCGGGCAGGCCGTAGTCGTCCACCACCGTGGGGCCAGTCTGGCCGCTCAGGCGGGCCCGCCGCCCGGCCATTTTGTCTAGCGCCACATTCATGTTGGAGTAGGCAAACAGGCCCAGCAGGCGCTCGGTGCGGGCGGGGTCTATGCTGTCCAGCGCGGTTTTGTCGGCGGCGTAAGCAAAGCCCGCCGACTGGAAGTCCGCCAGCAAGTCGCGCGCGGAGTCCAGCTTGCCTGCGGCAGCGCCCCAGCGCTTGACGATGTCGCTCAGGTGCGGCTCGCCCTCAAAGCTGTAATCGCTGCGTTCGCTGCGCGCCGAGCCGGGTACGGTGGCGGGCAAAAACCACTTGCGGCCACCACCCATCAGCACGGTCAGGCCAGTCAGGCCCCGGTCGTCAAAAAACTGATCGACGATGCCCGTGCCCGCACCCCGGTTGCTGGTGTGCACCGCGTTGCCGGCGGGGGTGGCATCAAACACATCAGCCGTGGTCACCAGGCCCAACGCCTTGCCCTGGGTGCGGTGCAGGTACTCACTCAAATACTCGATGCGTGGGTTGTCAAAGGGGTTGAGGGTGTCGTCAGGGAACACGCCCTCTTCGTTGTTGTTGTTTTTGTTGCCCGACACGTAGGAGGTCATGCCCGGGGCGGAGTCGGTCACCACCGAATTGAGCGACGCGGTTTTGACCAGGGCGGTAAACGGAAAGCTGTCCATCGCCAGCGGCGTGCTGACCTTGCCCTGGGCGTAGCCACCTGCGACGATGCGCGCGCCCGTGCGTTGCGCCGCGCCCATGCCGTCGCCCAGCAGAATCACGATATTCTTGACCTTGCGCCCGCCAGCCAGCAGCGGCACCACTTCAAAATTGCCTTGTGCGCTCACCTGTTGGCCATCGCTTTGCTCGGCCTGTACGCTAAACACATGCAGACCCGGTTTGAGCACGCTCACCGCGCGTACCGTGGCAATGGCGGCGTTTGTGGGCACGGTGGGCGCACAGCCGCTGGCGCAATCGCGCAGCGCCAGTGGCGCATCCAGCGCCTTGCCGTCTATGAGAAAACGCGCCGACGTGATGCGCTGGGCCGCCCCATCGGGGCGTAGCGTGGCTTGTAAATCAAAACGCTGACCGGGCAGAAAGCGCGCCACCACCGGCGCTGCGCGGCCCGAGGCGAATAACTCACTGGGCGGCGTGAGGCGGCTCACCTGGGGCGCGGCCTGGGCCGCAGAAAAGGCAAAGGCGGTGCAAGTTGCCAACAAAGCGACGCGCGCAAAGCGGCTAAGGGGGGGAAGTGGCAAAGTGGTTTTCATAGACGATCGACTGAGGTGGAGGGTTCAGGGTGAAAGGGCAGTGGCAGAAGAGGCGGGCGGCGGCTCGCGCAAGGCGTCGGCCGGCAATTGCAGGTGCAGCCAAAACACGCGGCCAGCGGCGGCTCCATCAGCCAGCTCTTGACGCTCCAGCGTGAGCACGCCTTGCAAGGCAACCAGTCCGGCCACATGGGGCACGCGCCAGCCTTGCTGGCTTTCATGCAGCCGCACGGCGACCGTGGCCGCTGGCAAATCGTCGGCTTGGCCATCGGCCTCTTCGCTCATTTGCACCGGGCGTGGCGTGAGCAAAAAAAGCCCTGGCGTGGGCACGTCTTGCTGCACCATATAGCCCACCAGCCGCACCGTGTGACCATGGGCGGCGCGCAGCGCGGGCGTCCATTCCAGGCCCTTAGGCCCAATCGGCTGGCGAAACAATTCCGTCCAGCGCAGCAAGGGCGCCTCGGCCGACTGCGCCCAGGCAGGCGACAAAGCCAGCGTGAGCACCGCCCCCATCAGCGCGTATGAGAGGCGCTGGCGGCTAGCGGCAAGTGAGAGGGGCCAAGGCAAGAGCATGGTGAGAGGTATGCAAGCGCGCTACAACAGCGTGGAGTGGAGACTGTGATGGTTTAGTCGCGGTTTTGTCGCGGTTTGGAACTGCAAAGTTTCTACCTTACACCAAAAAAATGACGCCGCCGTGACTGGGGCGGGGTGATTCGGCACTTTTATCGGGTGGTCGTATGGTCGCGGCAAACCGGCCAACCGGCCTGCCAACTAGCCACCTGGTTCGCACCCGGGCGGGCTTGGCGCATGCCGCGCCGCCTCAAGGCTGCTATCGTGTGGCTCGTGACTGCTCCTGTTCTTCCCCACGCCGCTGATGGCACCAGCCCCCGCGTTTCGGCCCTACGCAGCCCCTGCGTGAGCCTGATCGGCGCACCCACCGACATTGGCGCCAGTTGTCTGGGCACGCGCATGGGGCCAGAGGCGCTTCGTGTGGCGGGTATCCAGCAGGCCATTGCCCACTTCGGGCGCGCGGTGCAAGACCGCGGCAATCTGCAAGGCCCGGCCAACCCGTGGCAAGCGCCGGTGAACGGCTTTCGCCACTTGCCCGAGGTGGTGCACTGGAATCAAGTGGTGCACGATGCCGTGCACGCCGAGCTGGTGGCGGGCTGCCTGCCGATTTTGTTGGGCGGCGACCACAGCCTGGCGATTGGCTCCATCAGTGCCGTGGCACGCCATTGCCGCACCCAAGGCCAGCGCCTACGGGTGCTGTGGTTCGACGCCCATGCCGACTGCAACACCGCCGCACTCACGCCCAGCGGTAATCTGCATGGCATGCCCGTGGCCTGCTTGAATGGGCTGGGCCCGGCAGCGCTCACCAGCCTGAGCGGCCAGGTGCCCGCGCTGCGCGCCCAGGACTTGTGGCAAATCGGTATCCGCAGCGTGGATGCGGGCGAGAAGCGCTTGGTGCATGAAGTGGGGCTAGAAGTGTTCGACATGCGCTTCATCGACGAGCAGGGTATGCGCCATGGCATGGAGCTTGCGTTGTCTGGCATGGACGAATTAACCCATTTGCATGTGAGCCTAGACCTCGATTTTTTAGACCCTGCCATCGCACCCGGCGTCGGTACGCCTGTGCGCGGCGGCCCCACCTACCGCGAGGCCCAGTTGTGCATGGAAATGATTGCCGATACCCACCGTCTGGCGTCGCTAGACGTGGTGGAGTTGAACCCGGCCATGGACTTGCACAACCAAACCGCCGTGCTGGCGGTGGACTTGATCGAAAGCCTTTTTGGCAAAAGCACGCTGATGCGGCGCCCGTCCGGCGATACCCCAATGGCAGCCACGCGCGCACAATAAGGGAGGGCTGCGCTAGGCATCCCACACCGATTTTTCCATTCCCAACCATGAGGAGACCGAAATGAAACGATTCAAGACCTGGGTCTGGCTAGGCCTGTTGCTGGCAGGCGCAGTCGGCGTGCAAGCGCGCAGCCTAGAAGAGGTTAAAAAAGACGGCAAGATCATCGTGGCCACGGAAGGCCAATTCGCGCCGTTCAACTATTTTCAGGGTTCCAAACTGAGCGGCTTTGAAATCGAGCTGGCCGAATTGGTGGCAAAGAAAATGGGTGTCAGCATCGAATGGAAAGCGCTGGGTTTTGACGCGCTGCTGGCTGGTTTGCGGCAAGACCGTTGGGACTTGGTGATTGCCTCGCATGGCATCACCGAAGAGCGCGCCAAGGCCGTCACCTTTGCTGAGCCGCACTACTGCTCCGGTGGCGCCATCGTGTCGCTGGATGCGGCTGTACGCAAAGTCGCCGACCTGAACGGCAAAGTGGTATCGGTACAGACCGGCACCACCTACCTGGACAATGTGAAAAAGCTAGCCGGCGTCAAGGAGGTGAAAAACTTCCCGCAAGACACCGACGCGCGTGGCGCGCTCTTGACACGCCGGGTGGACGCCTGGGTCACCGATAAATTTGTGGCGGTGATTGCGATTGCCGCCAACCCCGGCTCGGGCATGAAATTGGGCGACTATGTGTTTGTGGAGCGCATCGCCGCCGCTGTCGCCAAAGGCAACACATCGCTGGTGCAGGGCTACAACAAGGCGCTGGCCGAGGTGATGGCTGATGGCAGCTACGCAGCGCTGTCAAACCGCTATTTCAACGAAGACGTGCGCTGCCGCTGAGGCAGGGTCGCAGCCGCTACGCTCGCCCCCATGATGCGCCTGCCCACTTGGCCGCAAGCCTGGAACCGCCAGCAGCGCTCCAGCGCAACCGTAGCCGTGGCCAGCGCCGTGTTGGTGCTGCTGTTGTGGCTGATGGCGACGCCACTGGCTTGGGCGCCTGAGCCCATCGGCAATAACGCGCAATCGTTTGCCGAGGGCACGCGCATCACGGTGCAGTTGACGCTGATTGCGGGCTTGTCGGGCATCTTGATTGGCGTCATCGCCGCTTTGGGCCGTACCTCGCGCGCCATCGGACTGCGCTGGATTGCGTCGTTCTACATCTGGGTGGTGCGTGGCACCCCCTTATTGGTGCAAATTTTGTTCGTGTTTCTGGCCCTGCCCACGCTGGTGCCGGTGCTGCGGCTGGATGACTTTAGTTCCGCCTGCGTGGCCCTGGCTTTCAATGTGGGGGCCTATAACGCCGAGGCGATTCGCGCGGGCCTGCTGGCCGTGCCCAAGGGGCAAATGGAGGCCGCGCGCTCGCTGGGCCTGTCGCGCTGGTACACGTTTTTGGACGTGAGCTTTCCGCAGGCCTTCAAGGTCGCGTTGCCGCCTTTGGTGAACAACACCGTGGCCCTGCTCAAGGACTCGTCGCTGGCCTACGCCATCGGCGTGGTGGAACTGACCAACGTGGGCAACCGCATCCAGGCCGCCACCTTTCAGCCTCTGCCCACGCTCATCACCACGGCGCTGATTTACCTGGTGTTGACCACTGTCACTACCCAAATCTCAGGGGCTGTGGAGCGTTACTACGATGTGGAGGGCCGCCAGCCATGAACAGCCCACTGATTACGGTGGAAAAAGTCAATAAGCACTTTGGGCCGCACCATGTGCTGCGTGACCTGAGCACCTATTTTTTGGCCGGCCAAGTCACGGCCATTTTGGGCGCCTCGGGCTCGGGCAAAAGCACCTTGTTGCGTCTGCTCAACCGGCTGGAGCGGCACGACTCGGGCTGCATACGGGTGGACGGCCTAGAGGTATGTGATGCCCTGGGCAACCTAGACAGCCTGCGCCGCGAGTTGGGCATGGTGTTCCAGCAGTTCAACCTGTTCCCGCACATGACCGTGCTGGATAACGTGGCGCTGGCGCCGCGCCGGGTGCGCAAAACGCCGCGCGCCCAGGCCCAGGCGCAGGCACTGGCGTTATTGCAGCGGGTGGGTATGCAAGACCATGCGCACAAATACCCGTACGCCCTCTCGGGTGGCCAGCAGCAGCGCGTGGCTATTGCGCGCGCGCTGGCCATGCAGCCCAAGGTCTTGCTGTTTGACGAGCCCACGTCCGCGCTGGATCCCGAGATGGTGAAGGAAGTGCTGGACGTGATGAAGCAGTTGGCCCAGTCTGGCATGACCATGATTGTGGTAACGCATGAAATGGGCTTTGCGCGCGAGGTGGCCGACCGCATCCTATTTTTGGATCAAGGGCAAGTGGCGCAAGATGCAAGCCCGGATACTTTTTTTGGCGCGCAAACCAACCCCCGTGTGCGCGCCTTTTTGGGGCAGGTAAGCCGCTAGTCGGCAGGCCCGCCCCACCCCCGGTTTTTATTTCATTGATGAAGGAGACCCGCACCATGAAGCGCACCACCCTGACCCTCGCCCTTTTGGCCAGCGGGCTGACCAGCCCACTGGCCTTTAGCCAGACCAAGGCCGACTTTGACGAACTGCGGCAAGAAGTGCTGCGCCTGCGTCAGGAGCTGAACGCGCTCAAAGGCCAGGCCCCGGCAGCGACCACGGCCGCCAGCAGCGCCAATGCCGAGCGCATTGAACAGTTGGAGTTGAAACAAAAAGACGCCGTGGTCGTGGGCGACATACCGGGCAGTTTTCGCTTGCCGGGCTCCGAGACCTCGCTGCGCATTTACGGCTTTGCTGAGCTGAACGCGGTGCACGAGACCAAGGGCGACAACTCCAACAACGACTACTCCACCTTCGCGCCCTACGCCCCCATCAACGGCAGCACCACGCGCAAGGGCGTGAGCTACCTGACCGCGCGCACCTCGCGCTTTGGCATCGAGGCGTCCACACCCACCGCCTACGGCCCCCTGGGCGTGAAGGTAGAGGGCGACTTCAACAACGAGCCCCGCACCGGCAACGCGGCTGTGAACGGCACGATTGGCAACATCTACACCCAGCAGGCCACCAACTCCTACAACTTCCGCCTGCGCCACGCCTATGGCCAGTTTGGTGGCCTCTTGGTCGGGCAAACCTGGTCCACTTTCATGGACGTGGACAACTCGCCCGAGACAGTGGACTTCAACGGCCCCATTGGCTCCACCTTCTTGCGCCAGCCGCAAATTCGCTACGCCTACAACACCAAAGACATGGGTGCCTTTACCGTGGCACTGGAGAACTCAGTGAGCTACTTACTCGACTCCAGCGGCGTTGCTACCACCCAGGGCTTTTCCAAAGTACCTGACCTGGTTGCGCGCTGGGACAAGAGCTTTGACTGGGGCGCCATGAGCCTGCGCGGCTTGAGTCACGAGTTGCGTATCAACGATGGCGCGGGCACGGGCTTGGCCAAACGCGGCTACGGCGTGGCCTCAACCGCTTTCGTCAAAATGCGCGACGCGCAAGACTTTTTGAGCCTGGCCGTGACCTACGGCGACGGCATCGGGCGCTACTTCAACTACATCGAGGGCGCTGCCTACGACGCCACCAACCAGCGCATCCTGCTAGAAAAAGCGCTGGGTGTGGTGCTGGGATACCAATACAAGGCCAACGACCATTTCCGCGCCAACTTCGTCTATGGGCGCCAGCGCAACTACGACAACGCCTACACCACGTTTGCCCGCGCCAACGGGCTGGACAGCGGGCAGTACGGCATCAACCGCAGCGTCTATCAAGGCCACATCGGCTTCATCTACAACCCGATCAAGAGCGTCGATTTCGGCGCCGAATACATCTTTGGCCAGCGCGAAACCCTGGTTGGTGAAAAGGGCGACCTCTCGCGCATCAACTTGTCGGCCAAGTACAACTTCAATTGATCGCAGGCCGGGCCCACCGCTCAGGGCTGCTGGCGCTGCTGCTGGTGACGGTGGTGTGGGGCACCACCTTTCCCGCCATGAAGCAACTCAGCGCCGACTTGGCTGCGCTGGAGATTATTTGGCTGCGCTTCGGCCTCTCCAGCCTGTTGCTGCTGCCTGGCTTGCGCGGCCTGCGGCGCAATGAATGGCGCTGGGGCTTGCTGATTGGGCTGGCGCTGTTTGGCGCCTTTTACCTGCAAGTATCCGGGCTGGCGCTCACGACCAGCAACCGCAATGCCTTCGTTACCGGCCTCAACGTGCTCATCGTGCCGCTATTGGCGCTGCTTTTGGGCCAGCGCCTGGGTTGGCCCTTGTTGGTGGGTGCGCTCATGGGCGTGCTGGGGCTGTACGGTCTGTTCTATGAGCAAGCGCCGTGGTCGCTGGGCGACAGCCTGACTCTGGCCAGTGCGTTTGTTTATGCCGTGTACGTGCTGCTGTTTGAGGTGAGCGCGCGCCACGCCCACACGCCGCTGCGGCCCGAGCGCCTGGCCTTGGTGCAGTCGCTCCTGATGTTTGCTTTAAGCAGCCTGGGCTTGGCCCTGCTCATGCCCCAGGCCTGGGCGACGCTGGCGGCACGCGCCCAGCCGCATGCGGCGAACCTGTTGTACCTGGGCATCGTAGCCAGCGCGCTCATGGTATGGCTGCAAGCCTGGGGCCAGCAGCGCGTACGCGCAGTGGAAGCCGCCATCCTCTACGGCCTGGAGCCCGCCGTGGCCGCGCTCGCCGCCGTGTGGTGGATAGGTGAAACCCTTACTGGCCGTGCGGTGGGCGGCGGCCTGCTCATCGTGCTGGGCGTACTGGTCTCGCAAATACCGCCGCGCAGGCGCCATGTGCCGAATTGAACCTAGCAACCGCAGTTGGACGCGCCCGCGTGTGCCGCCATGGGCTGGCCTGGCAAGGCGCGACGACGCGGCTGGATGATGCCAGCAAGGAGGAGCAACACCGCCAGGGCATCCCAGGGCGGTGCTTGTCGGGCACGTAGCGACCTCACCCACCAGGTGAGTAAATGCAGGGGGGCATCGCCGTGTTTATGCATCCGTTTTTTGAGTGCCATGCAGCGGTCCACTGCGGTTTCTAGCTTCAGTTCGCATGACTTACCGCAGCTACGGTTGATAGAAACTAGCACGGCCCAATTGCCGTCGGCGAGGACAGACAATACGGCTTTCCTCGCTGGAGCCGGTTGATGAAAATTCTGCCTATTTATGCTGCCCTGCTCACCCTGCTGTACCTCGCCTTGAGCATACGCACCGTGCGCGCACGCCGCCGGGCCCGGGTGGCCGTGGGCGACGGTGGCAATCCACAGCTGTTGCGCGCCATGCGCGTGCACGCCAACTTCGCCGAATACGTGCCGCTGGCCTTGCTGCTCCTAGCCCTGCTGGAGCTGCGCAGCGCGCCCGCTTGGCTGCTGCACGGGCTGGGCCTGTTGCTGCTGCTGGCGCGGCTCGCGCACGCCTATGGCGTGAGCCAAGTGAAGGAGAATTTCCGCTTTCGCGTTGTGGGCGTGTTTGGCAGTTTGGCGACGCTGGGCGTAGCGGCGGCTTGGCTGCTGGTCACTGGCCTGTTTTGAGCGCAGGCACATAAAACCAGCCCACTATGAACCCCATCGTCTATGCGATTCCTGTGTTCATGCTCAGCATCTTGCTGGAGGCGGCGCTCGCGCGCTGGCAAGGTCGCGCGGTATATGGTTTGGCCGATGCCATCTCCAGCCTGCACCTGGGCATGTTGAGCCAAGTCGTTGGCTCATTCATCAAGCTCGCTGCGCTGGCCACGTATGTGGCGCTGTACCAGCTCGGGCACCTGACCAACTGGGCGCTGGATGACCCGTGGGCCTGGTTGCTGGCGCTGTTGCTGTATGAATTTTGCTACTACTGGCACCATCGCCTGAGCCACACGGTGAACCTGCTGTGGGCCGCGCATGTGGTGCACCACTCGTCGGAGCATTACAACCTGACTACCGCGCTGCGCCAAACCGCCAGCGGCGCGCTGCTGAGTGGGGTGTTCTACCTGCCCTTGGCGCTGTTGGGTGTGCCGCCGCTGATGCTGGTGAGCGTGGGCCTGATCGACCTGCTCTATCAGTATTGGGTGCATACCGAGCTAATTGGCCGCCTGGGCTGGCTGGATCGGGTGTTTGTCACACCGTCCAACCATCGCGTACACCATGGCCAAAACGACTATTGCCTGGACAAAAATTATGGCGGTGTGCTGATTGTGTTTGACCGCCTGTTTGGCACCTACGCCACCGAGCGGGCCGACGAGCCGCCGCGCTATGGCATTCGCTCGCCTTTGCGCAGCTTCAACCCCCTATGGGGCAACCTGCACCATTACGCGCGGCTGTGGCGCGCCTCGCGCCAAGCGACGGGCTGGCGTGCTCAGTGGCGCGTCTGGTTCGGGCCACCTGCCGCGCTGGACGAAGCGGGTGTACCAGCTGCTGGAACACCCGCTGCGACAGCGCCATTTAGCCGCTACGACCCACCGACCCGCCCCGGTGTGAAGCCGTATGTGGCGCTGCATTACGCCCTCTTGATCGGCCCGGTCGCTTATTTTTTAGCCGTGTTTGATCGCCTGGATCGGCTGTCTGCACTGGGCGACGCGACCCTGTTGGTTACCAGCCTGCTGAGCTTGAGCGCGCTGCTGGATGGCAAAGCATGGGGCTGGTGGCTGGAGCGGGTGCGCCTGCTGGGGCTGGGGCTATTGGCACTGGCGGGTATGCCCGGCTGGGGGCTAGAGTGGCCCCTGTCGGCCCGCGTGGCCTTGGCCTTGTTGGCAGGTGCCAGCGTCTGGGCTCTGGTGCTGCTAAAGGGCTCGCCGCCACCACACGACCCCCCCGAGCCAGCCGGCCCGTCGCGTGCCAACGCCCGCGCCCGCGATAGCCTGCCCATGCCGGGCGGGCGCGTGATTTTGCTGCTCTCGCTGATGCTGGGCTTGCAGCCCATCAGCACCGATTTGTACCTGCCCGCCCTGCCCTCGCTGCGCGACAGCCTGGGCGCCAGCGTGAGCCAAACGCAACTGACCCTGAGCACGCTGCTGCTGTGTTTTGGCCTGTCGCAACTGGTGTTTGGCCCTTTGAGTGACCGCTGGGGCCGCCGCCCGGTGCTGCTGCTGGGCCTGTCGCTGTACACGCTGGCGGCGCTGGGCAATGCGCTGGCGCCCAGCATCGAGTGGCTGATTGCCACCCGTGCCGTGCAGGGCGCGGCCATGGGCGCGGTGGTGATGTGCGCGCGCGCCATCATCCGCGACCTGTATGCCCCCGCCGAGGGCGCACGCGTCATGGCCAGCGCCATGGGCGGCCTGGGCGTGATCGCCTGCCTGAGCCCTTTGCTGGGCGGCCTGCTGGTGCCCGTAGTGGGCTGGCGCTGGGCCTTGATGGTGCTGGTGCTGTTTGGTGGTGCCAGCTTGGGGCTGGTGTGGCTGCGTTTTAGCGAAACCCTGGCCCGCCCCAATTTGCAGGCCCTGCATCTGCGTGGCCTGTGGCGCAATGCGCAGCACATTCTGGGGCATGCGCGCTTTCAGGTCTGGGCCGCGCTGCTGGCGGCCAGCTACGCGGGCTTGTTTACCTTTTTAGCGGCTTCGCCATTCGTTTTTTTGCGCGTGTACGGCGTATCCCTGGGCGCTTACGGCTTGGCCATGGCTAGCGCGTCTGTGGCCTATATCGCGGGAACGCGCTGCTGCCACTACTTGGTGCCGCGTGTTGGGCCGCAAGCGGCGGTGCGCGTGGCCGCGCTGCTCAGCCTGAGCGGCGGCAGCATCATGGGGGTGCTGGCCTGGCTCGGCGTGCACACTTGGTGGGCTTTTTTGCTGCCGCAGTACCTGTTTATGGCCGGGCACGGCATTCACCAGCCCTGCGTGCAGACCGGTGCCGTGGCAGCATTCCCGCAGATGGCGGGCACGGCCTCGGCGCTGGCTGGTTGCCTGCTCACGCTAGTGGCGTTTGGCGTTGGGGCCTGGCTGGGCTGGCGCATTGACGGCACGGTGTTCCCCCTTGTCAACGGCGTGTGGTTCTGGAGCGCGATCATTGCCACACTGGCCTGGACGGTGGTGCGCACCCACGGCGCGCCAAGCGGCACCGCGTGAAGCCAATCTGCATCGCCCTAGTCGGCCCGACGGCTTCGGGCAAAAGCGCCGCCGCGCTGGCGGTGGCCGCACGGTGGCCAAGCGAAATCATCAGTGTGGACTCGGCGCAGGTGTACCGGAGCTTAGACATCGGCACGGCCAAGCCCAGTGCCGCCGAGCGCGCGGCGGTGCCACACCACCTGATCGACATCCGTGACCCGCTGCACGCCTACAGCGCGGCCGAATTTCTGCGCGACGCGGGTGAGCACATGGCCCACATCCTGGCGCGCGGCAAGCTGGCGCTGCTAGTGGGTGGCAGCATGATGTACATCAAAGCCCTGCTAGACGGCCTAGATCCCTTGCCCGCTGCTGACGCGGGCCTGCGTGCTGCGATTGAAGAACAGGCCCTGGCCCAAGGCTGGCCGGCCTTGCATGCCGAGTTGGCCCGGGTGGATCCGGCTACCGCGCAACGCCTATCGGCCCAAGACGGGCAACGCATTCAGCGCGCGCTGGAGGTGTTTCGCCTGACTGGCAAGCCCTTGAGCGCCTGGCACCAACGCAGCGCCGGGCGCGACACCGCCCAGCGCACGCCGCTGCCACTGATTTCGCTGGAGCCGGGCGCACGCGCCTGGCTGCATCAGCGTATCGCCACGCGGCTGGATGCCATGTGGCAAGCCGGCTTGCTGGACGAGGTGCGGGCCTTGCGCGCGCGCGGCGATTTGAGCTTGCAACTGCCGTCTATGCGTTGCGTGGGTTACCGCCAAACCTGGGAGGCGCTAGACCAGGGCATGGCCAGTTCGACCCTGCGCGAACGGGCTTTAAGCGCCACGCGCCAGTTGGCCAAGCGCCAGCTCACTTGGCTGCGCGCCATGCCCACGCGCATCCCCATCGCATGCGACGCCAGCGACGTGGTGACCCAGGTGTTGGCCCAGGTGGAGCGCCTGACATGGGCCTGAGCGTGGTCGCTTTGAGCAAGCGCTACGGCGACAGCCCCGTGTTCGATCAGGTGTCGCTGCAAGTCGACGCGGGTGAATTTGTCGCCATCGTGGGCGAGTCGGGTGTGGGCAAATCTACGCTGCTTAATTGCCTGGCCGGCTTGGATGATTGGGACCAGGGCCAGGTGCTGCTAGATGGCACCGATGTGGGCACACTCAGCGCTGACGCCCGTGCCCGCCTGCGCCGCGCCCAGGTGGGCTTTGTGTTCCAAGCCTTTCATGTATTGCCGCACCTGGACGTGGCGCAAAACGTGGCCCTGCCGCTGATGCTGCTCGGCCAAGCCGACAGCGCCCGCGTGCAGTCCATGCTGGAGGCAGTGGGCCTAGGCGGTCTGGGCGCCCGGCTACCGCAACAGCTATCCGGTGGGCAATTGCAGCGGGTAGCGATTGCGCGCGCGCTCATTCACCAGCCGCGCCTGCTCTTGGCCGACGAGCCGACTGGCAACCTAGACCCACGCACGGCCCAGCAGGTGATGAGCTTGCTACACACCCAGGCACGCCGCAGCGGTGCGGCATTGGTACTGGTGACGCATTCGCAAGCCGCAGCCGCAGCCGCCGACCGCGTGCTGGAATTGCGCGCGGACGGCATTCACACCCTGGCGACTTCAGGCCTGAAGTCGCAGAAATAGCCCCCCAAGTACCGGTTGATCGGGCTTTTTGACATAGCCGCTATGCGGCAAAGTCTAAGCACTGCGAGCGCAAAACAGGGCACCCCGTGGCAATCATCCGAGAAGAGCAACCCACCCCCGACGGCGAGGCGCTGGGCATCGCCGACCGGGAATACCGCTTTGCCATGGCCTTGTTGCAACACATGGCGGTTCCCACCTTTGTGCTGGACGCCAGCGGCAAGGTGCGCATATGGAACCGCGCCTGCGAAGCGCTCACCGGCCTGCCAGCCAGTGCGGTGCTGGGCAGCGCCAAACATTGGCGCGGGTTTTATGACTCGCCCCGGCCCTGCCTGGCCGACCTGGTGCTGCGCGGCCAAGACACCGAAATTTCCGACCTGTATGTGGTGCAAGAGGCGCATCCCCATACCGACCGAGGCCGCCATGTAGAGGGCTGGCACAAGCTGCCGCAACGCGGCGTGGAATGCTATTTGTCCATGGATGCAGGCCCGATTTATGACGCCTACGGCCATGTCATCGCGGTCGTGCAAACCCTGAGTGACTGCAGTCGGCAACAACGCACCGAAAGCGAGTTGGCGCGCCGTGCCACCAGCGACGGGTTGACCGGCATTGCGAACCGGCACACCTTGCTAGACAAGCTGCACGGCCTGTGGGAGCGGGCGGCACAAAATGGCCTGCCGATTGCCATGCTCATGACCGACATCGATCACTTCAAGCCGTTTAACGAAGCCTACGGACACCCGGCGGGTGACGAATGCCTGCAACGCATCGCACTCACGCTGTCGCGCGAGGTGTTCCGCCCGCCCGACCTGGTGGCACGCTACGGCGGTGAGGAGTTCGCCATCGTGCTGCCCGACACCGACATCGGCGGCGCAAGACGCGTAGCCACCCGCATCTGCGAGGCCGTGGCCGCGCTGCGCATCCCGCATGTGATGGGGCTAAACGGCCACATCACCTTAAGCTGCGGCGTAGCCACCACCACGGCGCGGCTAGACCTGCCCCCGGAACACCTGATCGCCCTGGCCGAACGCGCCCTGGTGCGCGCCAAAAGCCTGGGCCGCAACCGCATTGCACTGGAGGGGAGTTAGCGGCGAAGCGCTAAGAATGGCGTGCGGCAGGCGCGGCAAAACCTGAAACGCTCAAGCCGTCTCGCGACTGGCATGCGCCCCCAGCCAGCGTTGCCCGAGGGCTGTCAGCCGGTAACGCTGGTTGCGGCTGCGGGGTTTTTCGGGCTGGGTCATCTCCATCAAGCGGCTGTCCAGCGCGGGTAACAGGTAAGCGTGGCGAAAATGCGGGGTGTGTTTCAGGCCTAAGGCTTCTTGGAGTGCACTACGGGTGCACTCCCCCTGTGCAGCCACCGCCAGCAGCCGCAGAACTTCCTCTGTCACTACCCCTGTAACTTGATCGGTAACTTGATCGGTAACTTGGTCGGTAACTTGGTCGGTAACTGAGTCAGTGGGCGTGATTTCGTCTCCGACCCCGGGGTGACAAGGCAAGCGGATCACGAACGAAAGTCGGTCGTCATCCGATTCAAACCGCGGCGGGGGTGAGCCATTCGTGGCCATCACCTTAAGGATTTTCGGTATGCCTGTCGAGCGACCCTCCGTCAGGTCAAGCTCTTTCAAGAATTCACCGATGCGCCGGTTGCGGTAACGGCGACTGACCGCTCGACCTGCTTGCAGGTCTTCTAGTCGGATCGACCGATCCGGGCCGGGAAAGCTGACGATGACCAACTCATCACGGCTGATACGCACCTCGATGGGTTCGCGCTCTTCGTAAGAGCGGTGATACACCGCATTGACCAAGGCTTCCTCAATGGCCGGGTAAGGAAAGTTCCAGACCCGCGTGGCCTCGGCGCGGTCCGGGTGCTTGATAACCGTCTCGCGCAGGTAGTTACGCTGAATGTAGTTCAGGGCTTCGCGCGTCATCCGCGCCAGCGGCCCCTGGAAAATCTTTTCCTCGAAGCGATCCCCACCTGCACCTTCAGGAAACCAAAGTACATCGATCTGCACGCCCGGCAAGAACCGCTGCGGCGCCTCATTGAAAAACAGCAGACCCACGTTTTTGGGCCACGTTGATTCGGTAGGGCCGCCCGCCACGTTCATCTGCCGCGCCAATGCCTCGACCGAAAGGCCTGGCGCGTCCGCTGCCAGCGCGCTACCCACCTCCTGCAAAAAGGCCTGCATCAGCGGCTTGGACAAATCATCAGTGCGTGCCGACTGGTTGTAGCGGTCATCAAACGGCACCTTGGCTGCCAGGCTCAGTAACTCCTGCTCGGCCTCGCCCTTGGCTTCGACCGTGCTGCTGTAGCGCCGAACGTAGTACCGCCAGGTCTTTTTCTTAGCGGTAACGGCTTCAGGCGCCTTGTAGGGCTTGCCGGCCAAGCCCACGGCGGGAACACCGGCTGGCCATTCGCATCGCAATCCTGCCCGATCACCACATAACCGCCGCCAAGGTTTTCGAAGTCGTTGGCAAAGGCGCACACAGTCCGGATGGTTGCTTCCGGATTCCAACCAGCCTTGTACTCGATGCGCTCGCCCTCGACCGTGCGTTGGCGCAGCAGGTCAAGGAGGTTGATGGGTAGCTTGGTGCTCATGCTGATAAAACCACCCCCTCAGTCCGCCACCAAAGCTGCAAACCGCGGCAAATCCACATTGCCGCCGCTGATGATGACGCCTACGCGCTGGCCGGCCAGGGGCAGGCCCGCGTGGCAGGCGGCGGCATAGCCCAGGCAGCCAGTGGGTTCCACCACCATCTTCATGCGCTGGGCAAAGAAACGCATGGCCTCAATCAGTTGCGCGTCGGTGGCGCACAGCACGTCATCGACATCGCGGCGGATGATGGCAAAGGTGTAGTCGCCCAGGTGCTGGGTTTGCGCGCCGTCGGCCAAGGTTTGCGGCGTGGCAATATGCACGATGTGGCCGCTACGAAACGACTGCTGGCCGTCGTTACCCGCCAGCGGCTCCACGCCATAGAGCTTGCAGCGCGGCGACAAGGCGCGCGTAGCCAACGCGGTGCCCGCCAGCAGGCCACCACCGCCCAGGCAGACAAATAGCGCGTCCAAATCGCCCACCTCTTCAAACAATTCCTTGGCTGCCGTGCCCTGGCCAGCGATCACGTCCGGGTGGTCGTAAGGGGGGATCAGCGTCATACCGCGCTGCGCGGCCAGCGCCTGGGTAATGGCCTCGCGGTCTTCGTGCGCACGGTCGTAGCCAATCACCTCGGCGCCATAGCCCAGCGTAGCGGTGCGCTTGGTTTGCGGCGCGTCGTGTGGCATCACCACCGTGGCCGGGATGCCCAGCAGCCGCGCCGACAAGGCAATCGCCTGCGCATGGTTGCCCGAGGAAAAAGTAACCACGCCCGCCTTGCGCTGGTCGGCGCTGAACTGCGACAAGGCGTTGAAGGCACCGCGAAACTTAAAGGCACCCATGCGCTGAAAGTTCTCGCACTTGAAAAACACCTCAGCCCCCAGATGCAGATCCGCCGTGCGCGAACGCAGCACCGGCGTGTGGTGGGCCTGGCGTTGCAGGCGGGCAGCAGCGGCAAGCACATCGTGATAGGTGGGCAGTTTCAGCATGGTGGTGCTCGGGTGTAGAGAAAAAGGGGTGGGCTTGAAGTCTAGGGCCTGTTGCGCGCCCAAGGCCAGGGGCAGCGGATAGGCCAACGCCCAGGCGGAGGAATTGGCACGCAAGCCGCACAATCGGCCCCATGTTTGCGCTGCTTAAAACCTTTTGTTGGCAGGAGTTGCGCCACCACCCGTGGCGCCATGGCGCGGCGGTGGTGGCGATCATGCTCGGCGTGGCGCTAGCCTTTGCGGTGCAACTCATTAATGCCTCAGCCCTGAGTGAATTTGCCCAGGCCAGCAAGGCCGTGAGTGGCGAGCCCGATCTGGTGCTGCGCAGCCTGGGGCCGGGCTTTGACGAGCGGTGGTATGCCCGCGTCGCCATGCACCCTGCGGTGGCGGCGGCCAGCCCAGTGGTGGACTTGAATACGCGCGCGGTGCGCGCCGATGGCAGCAGCCTGGAGTTGCGCGTGCTGGGTGTGGACGCACTGCAAGTGGGCTTGGTGGCGCCTGCGCTACTGCCCCGGTTGGCAGCGGGCGAGGACCGCCAGGCGCTGTTCGCACCCGACACGGTGTTTCTCAACCCGGCCGCGCAACAGGCACTTAGTGGCGGGCCTTGGCAGTTACAACGCGGTCTGCGCCTGCAAACGCTGCGGGCGGCGGGCACGGTAGCCGCTGCAGCGGGGCCGCTGGCCGTGATGGATATAGCCGCCGTGCAAGACCTGTTTGACAAGGGCGGTCTGCTCAGCCGGGTGGACTTGCGCCTACGCCCAGGTGCCGACCGCGCCGCGCTGGTGCGCGAATGGCAGGCAGACCCGGCTTTTGCGCGCAGCGTGACACTGGTGCAGCCCGAAGAGGCGAGCGAGCGGCTGGATGGCCTGTCTCGTGCCTACCGGGTCAACCTCAGCGTGCTGGCGCTGGTGGCGCTGTTTACCGGCGCGTTTTTAGTGTTCTCCGTGCTCAGCCTAAGCGTGGCCCAGCGCACGCCACAGTTTGCGCTGCTGGGCGTGCTGGGCCTGGGCCAGCGTGCGCGCAGCGTCTTGGTACTGGCCGAAGCCCTGGCCTTAGGGCTGCTGGGCAGCACGCTGGGCCTCGCGCTGGGCACGGCGCTGGCGCAGTTGGCCTTGCGCCAGTTGGGCGGTGATTTGGGCGGTGGCTACTTCAGCGGCTTGGCGCCCGCGCTGCAATGGGACGGCCGGGCGGCGCTGATCTATGGCGTGCTGGGCGTGGCGGCGGCGCTGCTGGGTGCGTGGTGGCCAGCCCAGCAGATGGGGCGGTTGGCGCCCGCACAAGCACTGAAAGGACTGGGCGACGCGGGGGCAGCCCCTGGGGGGCACGGCTGGGGTTTGGCGCTGCTGCTGTTGGGCGTTGGCCTGGCCCTGCTGCCGCCGGTGCAGGGCATGGCACTGGGCGCCTACCTGTCGGTGGCCTTGCTGCTGCTGGGCGGAATTGGGCTGCTGCCCTGGTGCGTGGCGCTGGTGTATGACCGGCTGGCACCCCACCTGGGGCAACACCCACTGGCCATGCTGGCGGTGGAGCGCGCGCGCCGGGTGCGCGCCAGCGCGGCCGTGGCCGTGAGCGGTGTGGTGGCTTCCCTCAGCCTGTCGATCGCGCTGACGGTGATGGTGGCGAGCTTTCGCGACTCCATGATGCACTGGCTGGATAGCGTGCTGCCCGCCGACTTGTATGTGCGCTTGGCCAGCGGGCCACAGAGCAGCGAGGTGAACGCCTTTACACCCGCTTTTGTGGATGCGGTGCAGGCGGTGCCGGGCGTACAGCGCTTGTCGGCTCTGCGTATTCTGTCCATTCAACTGCAGCCGTCGCGGCCCGCTGTCACCCTGTTGGCGCGCGACATGCGCGAGCCGCAGCGTAGCCTGCCGCTGTTGCAGGCCGCGCTCGCACCGCCGCCCGGCGCCGTGGCTATCTATGTCAGTGAAGCGGTGGTGGACTTGTACGGCGCGCGGCTGGGCGGGGATTTTTCAGCCGTCATGGCTCCGGTCTTGCCGAGTGCCGCGCCTGCGACGCGCTTTTTTGTAGCAGGCGTGTGGCGCGACTATGCACGCCAGCACGGCGCCATCGCCATCGACCGGGCCGATTACCAGCGGCTGTGGCAAGACGCGCAGATTAGCGATCTGGCGCTGTGGTTATCGCCCCAAGCACAGGCGCCAGCGGTGGAAGCAGGCATACGCCGCTTAAGCCCACAAGGCGGGCTGCTGCAATTCGCCTCGACACAAGACATTCGAGCGCTGTCGCTGCGGCTATTCGACCGCAGCTTTGCCGTCACCTACTGGTTGCAAGCGGTGGCCATTGCCATCGGCCTCTTTGGCGTGGCGGCCAGCTTTGGCGCGCAGGTATTGGCGCGGCGCAAGGAATTTGGCCTGCTCAGCCACTTGGGCCTGACGCGCGCGCAAGTGCTGGCCGTGGTGGCGGGCGAGGGCGCCGCCTGGACGCTGATCGGCTCGCTGGCGGGGCTGCTGCTTGGGCTGGCCGTGAGCGTGGTGCTGGTCAAGGTGGTCAACCCGCAAAGCTTTCACTGGACCATGGACATGGCCCTGCCCTGGCCCCGTCTGTTCGCCCTATGCGGCGCGGTGGTACTGGCGGGCACGGCCAGCGCCTGGCTGGCCGGGCGCGCTGCCGCCAGCCGCCACGCGGTACTGGCCGTTAAGGAGGACTGGTGATGCAGCGCCGCGCATTGTTGGCCGCCAGCTTGCTCGGCAGCTATTGGAGCCGAGCACTGGGTGCCACGGCACAGCCCCTCTTGGCGCGCGACTTTGGCGCGCACCCGGCACAGGGCGTGGAATGGTGGTATCTCACCGGTGCTTTGAGCGCAGGTACACGCCTGTTCGGCTTTCAACTCACTTTTTTTCGTATCCGGGTGGCGCAAGCGCAGGGCATGGCGTCCGCACTGGCGGCACGCCAACTCATCATTGCCCACGCCGCTGTGAGCGACTTAAGCGGCCAGCGCCTGTGGCACAGCCAACGCAGCGCACGTGCTGTGCTGGGGCTGGCGGGTGCAGCCGAGGCCGATACCAACGCCCATCTGGGCGATTGGCGCTTGCAACGCCTGCCCGACGCGGGCCCTGTCTATCTGGCGCAGATGCAAGACGATGACTTCGGCTTTACCCTGCGCGCCCGCCCCACCCAGCCGCTGCTGCTGCAAGGCGAACAAGGCCTATCCCGCAAAGGCCCACGGCCAGGCGATGTGAGCCATTACTACAGCGAGCCGCAGCTTCACACCACGGGCAGCGTGAGCTTGCATGGACAAACCTGGCCCGTTCAGGGCACGGCTTGGCTAGACCATGAATGGAGCGAACAAGTTATGCCCACGCAAGCTGTGGGTTGGGACTGGGTGGGCTTGAACCTGTTTGACGGCAGCGCCCTCACCGCGTTCCAACTGCGCACGCCCGACGGCCAAGCGCTCTACCGCGGCGGCTCCTGGCGCGCAGCAGGGGCTGCCAGCCGCAACTTTGCCACCCAAGAACTGCGCTTCCAAGCCATGCGGTACTGGATCAGCCCCCACACCCAAATCCGCTACCCCATCGAGTGGCAACTGCAAACCCCCGCCGGGGCCTACACCGTACGCGCCCTACTACCCGACCAAGAAATTGACGCCCGCACCAGCACCGGCATGGTTTATTGGGAGGGCCTGAGCGAAGTCCTCACGCCCCAGGGCCAAACCATAGGCCGTGGCTACCTTGAAATGACAGGCCAAAAATAATCGGGGTCTGACCCCGATTATTTGACAGAGACTCGTCTGCCCAAAACAATTGGGGTCAGACCCCAATTGTTTAGTGGGCGCCTGCGCCGGCATCGGCGGTGGCACTGTTGCGTTGTGGGCGGGAGAGCCAGACGAAGGGGATGAGGGCGAGGAAGATCAGCGCGGAGGCGTAGAACACGTCGTTGGCGGCGAGCATGAAGGCTTGTTGGTCTATGAGTCGGTTGACTTGGCCCAGCGCCTGTTCAGGGCTCAGGCCCGCACTGGATAGGCCCGCCAGGGCGCTGGTGGCGGGCACGCTGCCCGTATTGATGGACTCCACCAGTTGGGCGTGGTGCATGGCGGCGCGATCTTCCCAAATGGTGGTGGCAATCGAGGTACCGAAGGAGCCAGCGGTGATGCGCGCGAAGTTGCTCAAGCCCGAGGCCGACGGGATGCGGTCTGGCGTCAAGCCCGACAGCGTGATGGTGGCCAGCGGGATGAAGAAAAACGCCATCGCCACGCCTTGCACGATGGTGGGGCGCATGAGGGTGTCGAAGTCGGCGGTGGTGTTGAAGTGCGAGCGCATCAGCAGCACCACGGCAAACACCAAAAAAGCAAAGCTGGCCAGCCCGCGCGGATCGACCTTAGAGATGTTTTTGCCCACTAAGGGCGACAGCAAAATGGCGAACAGCCCCACCGGCGCGAGCATCATGCCCGCTGCGGTGGCGGTATAGCCCATGAACTGTTGCAGCCACAGCGGCAACAGCACGACGTTGCCAAAGAACAGGCCGTAGCCCACCGCCGTGGTGAGCGTGCCAGTCCAAAAGTTACGGCGCTTGAACAGCGATAAATCGACCACCGGATGGTCCTCAGTCAGTTCCCAGGCCAGAAAGAAGGCAAAGCCCACCACCGCCACCACGGCCAGCGCGGTCACCTCTGCTGAATGGAACCAATCCAGCTCTTTGCCCTTGTCGAGCATGATTTGTAGCGCCCCCACCCACAGCACCAGCAGCCCCAGCCCCACCGAATCGATGGGTAGCTTGCGGGTCGTGCTTTCGCGCTTGCGGTAGATGCTCCAGGTGAGCGAGGCGGCCAGCAGGCCCACCGGAATGTTGATGTAAAAAATCCAGGACCAATTGATGTGGTCGGTAATCCAGCCGCCTAACAGCGGGCCGGTCACGGGCGCCACCAGGGTGGTCATGGCCCACAAAGCCATGGCCAAGCCCGCTAAGTGACGGGGGTAGCTGGACAAAAGCAGCGCTTGCGAGAGCGGAATCATGGGCCCAGCGACAAAGCCTTGCAGCGCGCGCAGACCGATCAAGGCCGTCATATTGGGTGCCAGGCCGCACAGCCAGGAGGTGAGCACGAACAGCAGCACGCTGGTCATGAACAAGCGCACCTGGCCAAAGCGCTGCGACAGCCAACCAGTGAGCGGCAAGGCAATCGCATTGGCCACGCCAAAGCTGGTGATAACCCAGGTGCCCTGGTTGGGGCTCACGCCCAAATCACCGGCAATCGCTGGCAGGGACACGTTGGCAATCGACGAATCCAGCACGTTCATGAAGGTAGCCGCCGACAGGGCCACGGTGCCTATCAGCCGGGCCGAGCCTTGCAACGGCGCGTGTACCACGGGTGTGGGGGTGGGCATAGCGGTGCTCAGGGCTTGGCCGAGCCAGTCGGGGCAAGGCCACTGAGCCCGGCAGGTAGCGTGGTATGGGCGGCGATGATGCGGCGCACCTGTTCATCGGCACCGGCCTCAGACGTGGCGTACACCGGCGTCTGGCTGGACGCGGCAGCGCGCGGCGCGTCGGCCAGCATCTTGCCGCCTTGTTGCGTCACGTCCACGGTGGCGTCCACCGACAAGCCGACGCGCAGCGGATGGGCCGCCAATTCCTCGGGCTTTAAGGCCACGCGCACCGGCACGCGCTGCACCACCTTGATCCAGTTGCCGGTGGCGTTTTGTGCTGGCAGCAACGCAAAAGCCGCGCCCGTGCCCACGCCCAAGCCGGCTACCGTGCCGTGGTATTCGACTGTCTTGCCATAGACATCGGCGCGCAAGCTCACCGGCTGGCCAATGCGGATATTGCGCAACTGCACTTCCTTGAAGTTGGCGTCCACCCACAGCTGATCCAGCGGAATCAAGGCCATCAGCGGCGTGCCGGCGGCCACGCGCTGGCCCAGTTGTACCGTGCGCTTGGCCACGTAACCGGCGACGGGCGCGGGCACGGCCAAGCGCTGGGTAGCCAGCCAAGCTTCGCGCAGCTTGGCCGCAGCGGCCTGCACGCTGGGGTGCAGGGCCACGCTGGTGCCTTGGGTTTGGGCCTGATTGGCGCGTAGCTGCTCGCGTGCCGCCACTACACCCGCTTGGGCGCTGGCCCACACCTGGCGCGCAGCGGCGACTTGGGCTTGGGCGTGCTGCAGTTCTTCGCCCGACACGGCACCGCTGCCGGTCAGGCTTTGGCGCCGGGCCAGATCGGCGCTGGCACGGTCTATCTCCACCTGGGCGCGGCCCAGGTCGGTTTCGCGTAGGCTGACTTGGGCCACCATGGCGCTGTTATTGGCATACAGCATGCTCACTTGGCGAACCGCTTGCGCCAGCGCCGCCTCGGCCTGGGCCAGGGCCACGCGGGCGTCGGCCGGGTCGAGTTGAACCAGGGTTTGAGCGACCTTCACGTAGTCGGTGTCTTCGGCGTTGACGGCTACCACCGTGCCGCCGATTTGCGCTGTCACTTGAATCACATTACCTTGCACATAGGCGTTGTCGGTGGTTTCGTAGTGGCGCGCCACCAGGTATTCATAGCTGGCCCAGGCCAGGGCAGCAACCCCGACGACGGCGCCCACGCTGAGCAGCGCGACTGTGCGACGGCTGTTGCGAGGGGCGGGAACCGAGGCGGGAGGGGATGGGAGCTGAGAAGTCGGGTTCATAAGGGCTTGGCTTGGTCAGTAAAGGAAGCGGCTGGCGCAGCGGCATAGCCACCACCCAGGGCGCGCACGAGGGCAATGTGCGCGTCCAGCGCACGGGCCGATAAATCGATAGCAGCGCGCTGCTGGGCGAGCACCGCGCTTTGGGCGTTCAGCACCGCCAGGCGGTTGCTCAAGCCGGCTTGGTAGCGCTGCTGGGCAATGCTATGGGCCTGTGCGGCGGCGGCTTGCGCCTGCGCTTGCTCGGTCTGCTGCTGCGCCAGTGAGGATAGGCTGGTGAGCGGGTCTGCCGCTTCGTGCAAGGCTTCGATCACGGTGGCGTTGTAGCTTTCAATGGCGGCGTCTAGATCGGCGTCTTTCACGCCCAGGTTGGAGCGCAGCCGCGCGCCGTCAAACAGCGGCAAGCGCAGCGCCGGGCCAAAGCCCCACTGCAAGCTGTTGTTTTGCATCAGCCGACCCAAGCCGATGCTGGACAAGCCCGCAAAGCCCACGAGGTTGATATTGGGGTAAAACAGCGCGCGCGCCGCCTGGCGGTCTTGTAGTGCCGCCTCGACCCGCCAGCGCGCCGCGCTGACATCGGCACGGCGCCCCAGCAAGTCGGCGGGGATGACGGGCGGCGCCGCAACCGGGTGCACCCCCTCCAAGCTGGGCAAACTCTCCAGGCTAGGCAAGCGGGCCTGCCCGGCCAGTGCCGCCAGCGCGTGGCGCCCCAGTTCCACCTGCTCCTGGAGTTGTTCGATTTGCTGCCGCACCTCGGGCAAGCCCGCTTCGCTTTGGGTCAGCTCCAGCCGCGTGTCCAGGCCCGCCGCCAAGCGCTCACGCACCAGGGCCAGCAAGTCTTGGCGCTGAGCCAAGCTGCGCTGCGCCACGGCCAGTTGGTCATGGAGCCGCGCCAACTGCCAGTAGCCGCGCACCACGTTACAAGCCAGCAGCACGCGCGCCGCCTGGGCATCGGCCTGTGCCGCGCCCTGTAAGCCCAGCGCGGCCTGTAAAGCAGCTTGGTTTTTGCCAAAAAAATCCAGCTCCCAACTGCCGTTGAGTTGCAAAGTGCCGGTTTCGCGCACCGTGCCCGCCAGCGGCGGCGGGTACAGGCCGGTACCGGTAAAGCGTTGATCCAGCACATCCAGCGAAGCATTGAGTTGCGGCGCGTCGGCGGAGGCCACGACGCCAGCTTGGGCTTGGGCGCGGCGAATGCGCGCCTGCGCCAGCTTCAGGCTGGGTTGGTCTTGCAAGGCCAGCGCCACCAGGGTGTTCAAGCGCTCATCGCCCCAGGCACGCCACCAGTCGGCAGCTATCGCAGGCGTGGCCGGGCCAGCCAAGCCCAGGCTGTCGGCGCTGCGCAAAGCAGCGGGCGCCACGGCCTGTGGCAAAGGTGCGCAGGCGGCGAGCGCCAGTGCCAGCGGACCCAGCAAAGCCAAAGCCTCGCGGGGTGCGCACTTGCCAACCCGGGGCAGGGAGTTAAAAAAAGGTCTATTCATGCGACTTGCCGATGGAGGGGGAGCGATCCCCCGTGGTTTCCAGGTTCAGGTGTTGGGCGTTATCGAGCACGCGGCGCAACAGGGTTTTAAGGGTTTCCCATTCGGGCGCGCTAAAGCCGTCCAGAAAGCGGTTTTGCACCTCGCACAGCACCGCAGGTATGGCACGCGCCGCCGCACTGCCTTGCGAAGTGAGTTCGATATGGACGACGCGGCGGTCGTCGCTGGAGCGCACGCGGCGGCACAAGGCTTTAGCCTCCAGGCGATCGAGCAGGCGCGTCATGGAGCCCGCATCTAACTCGCATTCGCGCGCCAGCTCGGCCACCGTGCTAGCCACGCCCAGGTGCAGCTTGAACAGCGGTAGCCACTGTGCATTGGTCAGGCCACTGGGCTCCAGCCTGCGCTCCACTTGCTGCGCCAAGCACACCATGATGCGGCGCATCAAATAACCCACGCTGTCCTCTGCGGTGTAGCTCTGGGCGCGGTAAAAGCCAGGCGGCTGCGCCGCCACCAAGCGGCGCTCGGGCGGCGGCTCGTGCTTGGGCGGGGCGGGCTTGGGCGCGCGGGCGGCGTTCATGGTGGCCGCGATATTAATTGCATAGGCAATTACTGTCAAGGCGGTTAATGCCTGAACAAATTTGAGTACACTGCAAGCATGAACGCCCACACCTCCGCCGACGGGTCTGCGCCTGCCACGCCGCAGCCAAGCACCCTCCCTACGGGGCACGTGGCGACGCTAGGCGCCACTTCGTCTTTGGCGACGCCAGATACCACTGCGTCCTTAAAGGCGCCAGACGCCACGTCGTCCTTGCCGTCGCCAGCCGCTACAGCGCTCGCGGCTGCGCCGCCCGCGCCGGCGCGCAAACCCTCGCCACAGTCCCTCTCTGGCCTGCTGCCCTTCTTAAAGCCCTACCGGCTGCGCATCGCCCTGGCGCTGCTGTTTCTGGTGTTGGCGGCGCTGGCGACGCTGGTGTTCCCCATTGCGCTGCGCAGCTTGATCGACGGTGGCATGGCCGCACCAGACAAAGGCGCCATGGCCTTGAGCGCGCATTTCATGGAGCTGTTTGGCGTGGCCTGCGCCCTGGGCTTTTTTTCGGCGCTGCGCTTTTACTTGGTCAGCTGGCTGGGCGAGCGCGTCACCGCTGATTTGCGCAACGCCGTTTATGCCCACGTCCTCCAGCAAAGCCCCGAGTTTTTTGAATCCACCCAAACTGGCGAGGTGCTCAGCCGCCTCACCACTGACACCACGCTGGTGCAGACCGTGGTGGGCTCCTCACTCAGCATGGGCTTGCGTAACTTGGTGATGGGCGTGGGCGCTTTAGCCATGCTGGTCTGGACTAACCCCTATGTGATGACCCAGGTGCTGGGTGTGCTGGTGCTGATCGTGCTGCCCAGCCTGTGGTTTGGGCGGCGCGTGCGCAAGCTCTCGCGCGCCAGCCAAGACCGGGTAGCTGACTCCAGCGCCATTGCCGCCGAGGTGCTGAACGCCGTGCCGGTGGTGCAAAGCTATACCGCCGAGGCGCGCGAGGCGCAGCGCTTTGACGCTTCCACCCAAGCCGCCTTCAACACCGCCGTGCGCCGTACCCGGGCGCGCTCGGTGCTGGTAGCCTTCATCATCATTGCCACCTCAGCGGCGCTGCTGTGGGGCCTGTACCAGGGCACGCGCGCGGTGATGCACGGTGACATCACGGCCGGTCACCTGGGGCAAACCGTGGTGTATGTGATTATTTTGGCTGGCGCTTTTGCGGTGCTGGGCGAGGTGTACGGTGACCTGCTGCGCGCAGCGGGGGCGACCGAGCGGTTGATTGAACTGCTTAACGCCCGCTCGCCGATTGCGGAGCCGGTGCAAGCCACCGCCCTGCCCGCACCGCATGGTGGCAGCACCTTGAGTTTGCAAAATGTGACTTTTCATTACCCGTCGCGGCCCGGCACAGCGGCGCTGAGCAACCTGAGCTTGCAGGTACAGGCCGGCGAAACCGTGGCTCTGGTCGGCCCCAGCGGCGCGGGCAAAAGCACGGTGTTTCAGTTGCTGCTGCGCTTTTACGACCCGGCCAGTGGCTCGGTACAACTGGACGGCGTGGATCTGCGCCAATGGGGCTTGCAGCGCTTGCGCGAGCGCATGGCCATCGTGCCGCAAGACGCGGTGATTTTCTCCACCAGCGCGCTGGAAAACATACGCTATGGCAAACCCGAAGCCAGCGACGACGAGGTGCATGCCGCCGCCAAGGCTGCGTTTGCCGACGACTTTTTGAGCGCCCTGCCCGAGGGCTACCACACGTATTTAGGCGAGCGCGGCGTGCGCTTATCGGGCGGGCAACGCCAGCGCATTGCCATTGCCCGAGCCATACTGAAAAACCCGCCACTGCTGCTGCTGGATGAAGCCACCAGCGCACTGGACGCCGAGAGCGAGCACATGGTGCAAGCCGCGCTGGAGTCCGCCATGCGCAACCGCACCACGCTGGTTATTGCGCACCGCCTGGCTACCGTGCAACAGGCGGACCGCATTGTGGTGCTGGATCAAGGCCGCATCGTCGAACAAGGCAGCCACGACAGCCTAGTGGCCGCGGGCGGCGTTTACGCCCGACTGGCGGCACTGCAGTTTATGGAGTGAGCGGCGTGCCGTAACACGGGGTCGCGGACATTGCGTCGGGCAGCAAAGACCGGACGGTGGCCATGGTCGTTTCAAGGAGGGCAGTTCTTATCGTCACTTTGATTAGTAGCATCTTCAGCACTTTTTGCTATTTTGAGTGTATTTATGCAGCGCAAATATTTTCCACTAGTAATCTTCTCTTGTTCTAATTCTTTTTGTATATCGGCTTTCTCTTTTTGCGCATCGCGTTGCACCGAGCTCACTGCGGCTTCACCATTCAACTTCTCAACTCGAATTTTTTCATTGGCAGTCTGAAGCTTTTCGTTGACAACTCTTACGTCTGCACTGAGATTTGCAATTGTTGTAGAAATCGCCGGACCCGACGAATTGACAATTATTTTTCCATTATCATATTTCGTCTCTACACTATCTAGCGATTTTCCCAGAATATCCCGAACCGTTCCACTTGTACAGAGATCGGCATATTGCTCCAATCGAGTATAAGCTTGTAGAAATGTTTTGGCTTCACCATCATTCCTTATTACTTTGCCTTCATCTACTAGCATTTTCATGACCTGTGCTTTTATTTTTGGACTGGATCCCAGTAGAAAATTGTTTGAATAGTTAGCCGACTCACCTTTTACAAAGGTATTAGAGGCTCCCCAAGAGGTTACGAAATAGCTATTAGCCTTTCCTAGGCCTAAAAGTGTGGTGCCCAATGCATAAATCAAATTTTCAGATTCGTCACCGAATTGTTTATAGATGGATTGATCGTTCATCCTCTGAAACCAACGCAAACAATATGCATTGACTAATGCAAAACCGGCGTCGAGATATTCAACGATAGCAGACGGTACTGGTACAGTGCCTGTCCCGTTTGGAGTTATCGTACTTGTTATAGATCTGGCAAGATTCATTTTTTCGTAGTAAATGAAAACCGGAACCGATTGGGCTTGTATCGCATTCATTACTTCTGTTTTAGTTGAAGATGAGGAAACATTTGGTTGAGTATCGCCACTCGCTCCACTTGTATTTTTTAATGATTTTTCAAATGAAAGCGTATGAATAGACTCCGGATTGATAGGGGTAGTACTCATCATGCTACATCCGGTTATTAAAATAGCAGTCGCAAAAAATAAGCCCCTGAGCATTTTGATTCTCTATTTTATGATTAATGATTTCCCGAAAGTGAGCATGCAATATATTTCACGCTATCGCGCCACATACAAAATAACATCTCTATTTACCTAATATTTAACCTCTTTCTTTTTCAACTTATTAACCATCTCCATATAGCCCAATATAGAATTCCAAAAACCAGAACCGCCACTAACAAGCAAACTCATTCCTATCAATTTCCAGTTTGCATTTAATTGCAGACCACCTATATCGCCTAATAAAATAAGGGTAATCAGACTTGAGAGAAAAGGGAGCGCTTGTATAATGAATCTACGCCAGCCTTCGTAATTTCCCCAGTTTTTCGATAACACAGGAATCATGTTTTTTAGCGTTTCGGTCAATCGCTCTGCTGCAGCGCTCAAACCTGCTAGCAGGGCAATCAATGTGCTTAATTGAGCTAAGTCCATATTCAACTGTTTTCCTGGTCTCGTATGTGGAAATTTGCTGGCGACGAATTTCGCTAGTTATTGGTATGAAGTGTGCGGTATCGCACATTTTGTTGCACCACCCACACAGGTGGGATTTCCAGCAGCACCGATTGCCGCCGCCTCTAGCGCCCCACATCGCGCAGCGCGCGTTCTACTTCGCTGCGCTCGCGCACGCCCAGGCGGGCGAAGACTTGTTTGACGTGGTAATGCACGGTGTTAAGCCCAATGCCCAGGCGCTCGGCAATGGCTTTGTTGCTGGCGCCCTGGGCCAGCAACAAAGCCACTTCGCGTTGCTGGGGGGATAGGCCCTTTTGCGCGGTGGCTTGCACCAGTTGCAGGGGTTTGGCGGCCAGCCGAGTCAGTAGCAGGGCGATAACCTCTGTTTCGCCCTGGGTGGCGGTCATCAGGTGGCGGCGAAAGACGAACGACCCCCATTCGGACTCGATGCGGTGCAGGGCTTGCGGCGTGCAGAGCACCGAGGCCAGCACGCTCTGGACAAAGCGGGGCAGGGTGTACGCCTCTTCGCGCGCTTTGGCGGGGGCGATGGAGGCGCCGCTGGCCATGCGCACCAGGCGGGGCCAGTGCTCATCGGTGTACAGGGGCTGCCCATCGCGGGTCAACACGGCCAGCGCTTCTTCCGCGCTGCGCGACAACACGGTATCGGGCTGGGGTGGTGTCGGCTGCGCCAGCGCCGCGCCCAAATAGTGCAGCACGTCGGCCAGCGTGTTTTCGTCGGCTTTAGAGAATGGCTTGCCCTGGGCGTCGCGGTACAGGCTGAGCTGGCCCAGCGCCCGCCCCTGATGGCGCACGATGCCGTACAGAATGTGCTCGATCTGCAAGGGCTGCAGCACCTCCGCGTAGTAGGCGCTGGCTCTTTCGACCGGCGTCACGCTATGCGCGCTGACCGGGCGGGCGGCAGCCACCCGTTGCAGGTAGCGCGAGCTGAATTCGCCTGCGTCGCTGCGGTAGTGGCGCTGGTAGTAGCCGTCCATGGCCTGGGGTGAGAGCAGGTGCTCGGCATAGAGTTTGGTGATGTGGCCCTGCGCATCGCAGAAAAAAAAGGCGGCGTGTGCGGCGTGTATCAGTTGCCGCAACGCAGGCAATAAAGCGGGCAACAGCAAGGGCGCGGGTACGCCCAGGCCGCAAAGCTGGCGCAGCGTCAGGCGGGCAGCGGCCAGGCTCACCGTCAACCCCACCTGTTCAAGCAAGGACAGCGCATGGCTAGACCCGCAAGCGCCCGCGCCGCTCGTCCGCTGGCAATGTGGCCAAGTAGGTGCGTATGCCAGTTAAGGTTTGGCCGGCCTCCAGTTGATTGGCCAGCCAGCGCGCGGCCTGCGGTGCGGCCATGCTGGTGCCGTTGACGCGCAGCAGCATGCCGCTTTGGCTGCCCACCACGCGCACGCCGTCCAAGGCTTCGCCGTCGTCGGCAAAGGCGGAAAATTCCGGCCCACGGCTGGCCTGCGGGCCTTGCGCGGAATAGTCTGACACCGGGGCCCGCGCTGCATAGCCCCGGTTGCGCAGCGCGCCCGCGCGAAAGGTCTGGTTGCCGCTGGCGATGTTGCTAAAGGTGTTGTGGTCGTTCACCTGCGCCCCATCGGCCAGGGGCACAAAGCGCGCGCTTTGGGGCCTGCGCACGCCCACCCGCGTGTCGTCACGCTCAACCCAGGCTTGCACACGAAGCGGCTCGTGCGGCGATGCTTTGCCGTGGTGAAGAATATCTATTTGCCACAGCCCTGATGGCGCATACACGCGGCTGCTGCTGCTGATCTGGGTGGCCGCTACCACCAGCAAGGCCATGGCGCCCTGGCTACCCTGGGGCACACGCTGCAAAAAATACAGCGCCGCCTGGGGTGGTTGAGGCGGGGCGGGATACGGCGTGATGGATGGGCAAGTCGCCACTGGCAGGGGGATGGCGTGGGGCGGGGTAAGGGTGATAGCGACATCGGCCAAACCAGCGTCTGAGGGTGGTGCAGCATCACCCTGCGCCTTGAACCAGATTTCGACATAGGTTTCAAACTGCTTATCGGGCGGTATGAACAGGCTTAGGCGGGTGCTGTGGCCCGGCTTCAGAATGGCCTGCGCATGTACGCCACTGGGCATGCGGGCTTGTAGTTCGTAAGGGCCCGTCACCGTGTCAGCCGGGGCCTCTGACGGCAGCGGGCGGCGTGTACCGTGGGTGTTGCCTGCGGCCAGTACCACGGCCATGTCGTGGCCAGCGTGTTGGCACAGTTCGTCCATGGCCGATTCGAGCATGCCGGTGCCGTCATGCGGGCCAGCAATGGCGCCGTAGCTGACGTTCACCACCAGCTTGGGCACCTGCCCGCCTTTCAGGTGGCGGGCGGTATGCATGATGTAGCGCAAGCCGTCGAGCGCATTCACCGCCAGCCAGCGCCCGGAGGAAACCTGGGTCTGCTCGGTGGGCAGTTGCACACACACCAGCGGCACCTGGGCGGCAGCGTCGAGGATGGGTGGGGGCTCACTGCCCTCGGGCGAAACAGTACGCGGCTTGGTCGGCAGCGCCTGGGGCAGGCCAGCCATCAGGCCCAACACCGCCGCACCATGAGAAGCCCGTTGCGCCAGGGGCTTCATGTCCACCGCCGGGTCGGCATAGCAGGCGGCCTCATCGACCCTGCCCCCTTCGGTATGGCGGGCCATAGCGGCCTGCATGGTGGGAGGCGTCATCTGTAAACCATAGGGGAATAGACCTGGGTGTCGCCAATCGCCGTGGGGTGCGCCGCGCAACGTCGATTGATCCCACAAGGCCACCACCCGGGTCTGCGCAGGCTGCCGCAGATCACGCAGGGCGGCGTGGGCAAAGGGGCAGGCGTCTTCCAAAATACCCAGTACCAGATCGCCGCTCCTGTGGAGTGGCTGGGGTTGCGACGAATCGGGCGGCTGGTTCAGGCCCTTGTCGGTGGACGGGGGTAAGTCGGGGTTGCCGCAGCCCAGTTGCTGGCCAATTTGAATGCGCTTCACACGGGAAAGTTGAATCAGGCTTTGCACTTGCCGCTCCACCTCATGCGGATCGACATTCAGAATGTCTAGGCGCACGGTGATGAAGCGCGGCCAGTAGCCGGTGGCCAAGGGTTGACGGTAGGGTGGTGGAATGCT
>Ga0136644_10000270_pt1 | contig 40883 bp, 33 predicted proteins | sample C_130820_EF_Meta_FD_94780 | JGI IMG/M metagenome (GOLD analysis project Ga0136644, IMG submission 94780) | Freshwater microbial communities from Lake Croche, Canada to study carbon cycling - C_130820_EF_MetaG (v2) (version 2) | ecosystem: Environmental > Aquatic > Freshwater > Lake | place...
AGGTGCCGCAGAAGCAACGAAAACGCCGGAGATTACCGGGATCGAGTGCCAATGGGTGTGTGCGGCACCGGGCGACCCATCGGAACCATGTGTGGAGCTACGACTTCCTCACGGAGCGCACCGAAGACGGCAGGCAACTGCGGATCCTCGTGGTGATCGACGAGTTCACGAGGGAGTGCCTGGCGATCGAGGTGGCCCGGTCGTTCACCGCCCGAGACGTGATCATGACGCTGCAGTACCTGTTCGCGGTGAGGGGTGCGCCCGAGCATCTTCGCAGCGACAACGGGCCGGAGTTCGTTGCCAAGGAGATCAAGGAGTGGCTGGCGAGGGCGTGCGTCCGCACGCTCTACATCCAGAAGGCGAGTCCTTGGGAGAACGGCTACGTGGAGAGCTTCAACGGCAGGCTTCGCGACGAGTTGCTCGACCGGGAGTTGTTCCTGAGCCTGCCGGAAGCTCGGGTCGTTCTCGACCAATGGCGAATGGACTACAACCACAGGCGGCCGCATGGCGGCCTCAACTGGATGACCCCGGCGGCGTTCGTTGCCGGGCTGGACGATACGGCCTCCGGGGTGGTCCCGGCGGCGTCGCGTGGTGTGTCTCCGGTCGGGGCTACGCCCCTCCCTCCGACACACCACGCGGACTGTTCCCCAACCCTCTCATGACCGCTGGTACAGAAACCGGGAGGGGGTCACTCGCAGTGGCTCGCAGCGGTATGTATTTGCAGTTCGCCATGAACAACACCACCAGCGAGGACAAAAAGAATGGACAGCAACGTCAAGTCTCTACTCGTCAAGAAGTTCAAGGACGCCGAGTTCGATCTCGATGTAGGGCGACACTGGATTGATGAGACTGTCGTGCTTCGGGTTTCTGGCACGGTCGAGCGACACGAGGACCAGTGGATCGCCCCCACGATCAGCATTCCGCTGATCCCTACGATTGCCTTCTTCTGGGATCGACTTGGGGTTGAGAAGGATGCGGCGATGGGTGTGCTGCGGGAAGCTATCACCGAGGCTATGCGTCTCGAGAAGAATGAATCGCCGGCTATCAAGAACCGGATCAATGACGTTGCCGAGGCGGTGGCTGCCGTTAAACGGGATCTGATCAGCGAGCTGCCGAAGATGCGTCGAGCCGGCAGAACGGACGTTAGCGACCTTCGGGTGACCGTGAACGCCCTGACCCCGGTTGCTGAGCCTCTCTACGCCGTCGCCTGATCGCTGGTGGGGTGCCGGGGTAGTGGGGTGCGCCTGCTGCCCCGGCACCTACCTAGGAGACGATTTCCAGAGCAACTCTCCAGGCACCACTTTGACCGCCATTGAGGAGGTGCGCCAGCCTGCCACCGCCTGTGGTCTGTTGCCGAATTTCGCGTGTATCCAATTTTTCGCTGCCGTGATTCCGCGAACACTCACTGAACCTTGCCAGTGATGCTCCCGAATCGTCGAATTTGATTGACACCCCTTCTGCGCTGTGCGAACATCCCGCCACTGAGGGGGGATAGTCGTTACCCCTCTTCCGTCCATCTTTTTAGTGAACACGCAGCGATTCTTGGAGTTGCTATGAGGGCACATGCTTTTGCATTGTTGATATTCGCAGGTTCGATTCTGTTCGCCTCGCTCGCTGCCACTGCAGATGACTCCGCGACGGCAGCAGCAAACCGAGTAGCCAAACTCCTGGAACAAGATGGAGCTGCGGCGACTCCACGGATTATCCAAGAACTATCCGCACTCGATGACAACCAACAACTAAAGATATGCGAAACGCTTCTCACGCTCATACCTAAGCCCGTGCACGACGGGTTGTCGGCGCTTCCACCGCTTGATTTACCTACGCTTACCTGGCCCGGAATATCCTCGGAACCCGGCAAGCCGATTGACTTGACGGAGGCGAAATCTGCTGCGTCTCGCTACGCGAACGCTGCAGAAACATCTGGCGTGTCGCCCCCAGACCTCTCCCGACAAATCCTTCAAATGGTTCTTGAGTGCGCCGACCTTCGTTCGTCGCCTGGCGGGCCTTCGCACGAGTGGATCGACATAAAGACGACCGCGACGAACTTATTGCGACATCTAGCGGATATCAAGAACACACTGACAGTACGCCTCAAGGTTGTCCCTGGCATCGCCGATGCCAACCTGTCTTTGTTAAAGGCCGCGGCTTTGTCGGACGCCGAGCACGACCATCTGGCTGAGAGCGAACGCACCAGACTAATCGGCTCCGCGAAAACAGCGATCGCCCGTTGTCTTCCTTATATGCAATGGGCGACAGACCGTATTCGCGCTGATTACCGGAATGCCATCCAATCCATCGTTGCGTTGGATTCCGGCACTTCCTCGAAGGCGATTAGTATGCTGATTGCGCTTGCCCCATTTTGTGAACCTGGCACTTTGGAGAGCCCGTCAAAAGTTGAGGAGAAGCAGGATGCTGCAGACGGTTCATCTGAACCAGATTCAGAAACCAAGAGTGTCTTGATACTGAACCGGCTTACCCGCGACCCCACTAATATCCACCTATTGAGGGAATTTAGTGACGGTGTACTAGGCGCTTCCGCATCCCCTGACCGAGATGCACTTGATGCGGCGCAGACCGTTCTAACGAATGCAATTTATCGTGTTGATGAGCTGCACATACCGGAGCTTCTGGCACTCCTTGAACAGCTGGATGCCACTTCACGCTTCCTTCAACAGACCGAAGATGACTCAGACGCCGATGCAAGCAAGCGCGCAGATATTGGCTCTTCCATCGATGATGCTGCGTCTCGGCTTCGATCGCTCCAGGAAGACATTGCAGCTTTTCTCGATTGCCGTGGGGCTCTTAGCGACGGCATACAGCAGATCTCCTCGCTGTTGGACGATCCATCTGCGACCGCAGACCAGCGCAACCGCGCTAATATCGTGCTCAGCAACTATGTTGAGGCTGAACAGGCTAGGAACGCCTTGCACTATCTGTCGGCATCTTGTGCCCGCTTGGAAGACCTCAAGACGTCTTCCTGGCCAACGGCGCACCTTGACGAGGCCGTGTCGGTCCTGAACGCCTCAGAACAGCTACTCAGTTCCCTATGGGGACTAAGCAAGAGCGCAACTAGCGGGGCGGTCAAAGCCCGCTGTGAGGAACTCCCTCGACTACTCGCTGATTATCGCGAGCTAATTCTTCATGCGAAGTCGCGCGACGGATTGTCCGCAATTGCGGACAAAGCCAACGAGTCTGAAAAACTAACGGGTATTGTGCTCGGTGTTCCAGTAAATGACTCGCTCACAAAACTCGAGGCGATCGTGCGTGCCGCTGAGGGAGAGTTCCTGAGATTGCCCTCGCCTCGAGCGCAGGCTGAGGCTCAGCCGGTGCTCCAGAAAATGCAGGCGTCTGTTGCTGCACTTCGGCGGGAGCAGCTGAATCGCTACCAGCATCATGTCATCGCCAAATGCAAGGAAGTCCTGCGGCGTTTCGACGACCAGTGGTACTGTACGGAAGGTGAGGCCATTCGATACTTTGAAAGAAACAATCTGGCGGAAGTTGACCATTCACTCTTAACGCCGGAAGTGAGTCGGTGCTTTAACGACTGCATCGGAAAGTTGTTCAGCAAGATGAAGCCTCGCAATCTCGTGAATTGCGAAGAGGCCATGGGGCGCCCGGAGGGCAAACTGAAGCTGGAGTCATTCTGATGAGAATTCTTACCTTCGCTCTTGTATGCGTTCAGTTAGTCGGCCCTTGCGTGCAGCACAGCTTGTACGCTGATGACTTGTCGGATGCTGCGCGGGGGGTTGGTACTTCGCTTGGCATTGGCGGGGCGGTAGTACTGGCCGATCCGTCCGTCGCGTACTACGAGACGCTTTTGCATACCAACCCCATTCGCGGTGGCTTTGGCGAGTCGCATATGACGCGATTTCTCTCGCGATATGTTCGTGAAGCTGGTGGCCTCCAGCCATTCTCGGCGCGTATCGGACCTCAAGGCATAGACGGGGGGTTCGTTCGCTTCGGGCGTGATGGGCAGCCACTGGACTTGGTCATTGGGGAGGCGAAGTACGGCTCCTCAAAGTTGGGTATGACCAAGGACGGTATCCAGATGGGAGAGGGCTGGAGGAAGGCAAAACTCGTTGGACTTTCGGAAAACTACCGAGATGTCAGTCGACAGGTTCGGAATGGTCTTGTTCGAGCCGAGCCACTTGACGTGAGGGCCAATCCACAGCGACTTGAGTTGCGAATGTCAGACGGCAAAGCTGCTGTGTACTGGCGCAGAAATGCGTCAGAGGCTTGGAAGTTTGCGGGGCGCGAATCCCAGTTAGCGGCTGCAGGGGAAAGGACGGGCCGACTCGGGGACTTTTTAGCGGAATGTGCCAGCGGCCGGAGGGCATACAAGGCATACATCTGGCGGGTAGATGTACGAGGCGATGAGATCCGTTGGATCGCCAAGGACGCCACATTTCTCCGGAGTAATGGGACCGAATCAGGATTGCCCGTACTGAAGTCCGGCTCGCTGAAGCTTGATGGAGCCGAGTTGCGCTCGCTCAAGCGGCTAGGAACAAACGAGATCGCCGACCTTCTGCGCAAAAAAGAGCCAATGCTTTCCGTGACGGAATCACGACAGATCGCTGGTAAGATCTCGGACGAGTCGCGGAGCCTGCAGCACACTCTTACTGCCGATGCGAGCCGTGCGGAATGGCGCCTGCTTAGGATGAGTGCTGCCGCGGGGCTTATTGCGGCAACAATCGATATGTCACTGAGCGCGGCCGTCGACTATTGGAACACTGGCAAGATACATGCGGATTTGGTCGCTAAGCGTGGCGGAATCGCGTTAGCAGCGGGCAGCAGCGGCGCCTACGTCGGCCAGAAAGTTACGGTAGCCGTTCTCAAGAGCGCCGCCGCGAACTCTGCCCGTGGGGTTGGTGGCCCCGTGTCGACGACTATGTTTGGGGCACAAGGCGCTGGAATCGCTGCAGGTGGGGCGGTTGCATCACTCGTGATGGCATATGGCTCCTATTTTGCGGGCATGACAGACCTTCACGGGGCCAATATCATGGCTACCGCAGGAGTAGCCGGCGGTCTAGCTGGGGCTGCGGCTTGGACAGGAACGCTGTCTCTGGTGGCAGCCTACGGAACTGCGTCCACGGGAACAGCGATCGCCACGCTCAGCGGGGCAGCAGCAGCAAACGCCAGCTTCGCTGCCATTGGCGGTGGGACACTTGCAGCCGGCGGGCTCGGGGCTGCCGGCGGGGCAGTCATACTGAGTGGAGGCGTATTGCTGGTGGTAGTCGGAGTCGGCGCCGCGGTAGCGTCTGGATTCAATTACTTAGACGAGCGCGAGGATATGCAAAGGCTCCACCTAACCGTCGACCGGCTAACCAATGAAAAAGACCTGTTGCCTGCGATGTGACCTGCTTCGTTTCTGCAGAGCGGCAACTTATCCGGAACCTGCAATTCACTATCGCGACTCCGCGGAAGACAGATAGACATCAGGCTTCGACAGGAGACTCTCCGCAGCTGCCGGTCAACTCTACGCGAACTCAGTCGGCAATTACTCTCATGTTGCTTTGGATCACTTCGCCTTTGACTTGGCGTCTCGCTCCTCTCGCATGGCCTGCAAATTATCGCGAATGACCACTGTGTGCGGATGATCTGGCCCGAGAACCCTTTCGTGGATTTCCAGCGCCCGTTTGTAGAGCGGCTCGGCGGCATCGTACTTGCCTTGCTTACAGTACATCTCCGCTATGTTGTTGAGGTTGCCGGCTGTCGCTGGGTGATCTGGACCAAGCGTCTTCTCGTGGACTGACAAAGCCCGTTTGTAGAGCGTCTCGGCCTCGCCGTACTTACCTTGCTCAACGTAGAGCGCCGCAAGGTTAGCGAGGTTACCCGCTGTGGCTGGGTGATCTGGACCGAGTGCCTTTTCGTGGGCTTCCAACCCCTGCTTGAACAACTGCTCCGCCCGCCCATATTTGCGTTGGTGGAGGTAGACTTCCGCTAGGTTGTTGAGGCTATTCGCTGTGTCTCTGTGATCAGGGCCCAACACCTTCATGCGGGTGTCCAGCGCCTTCACGCAAAGCGGTTCGGCCTCGGCGTACTTGCCCTGTTGCGAGTACAACACTGCAAGACTGCTGATACTCGCAGCGGTGGCCGGGTGCTTAGGCCCGAGTGCCTTCTCACGTGTTGCAATTGCTTTTTTGTAGAGTTGCTCAGCTCGGGTGTACTCACCTTGATCGCTATAAAGCGCTGCGAGGTTGTTTAGGGTATTCCCGGTAGACGGGTCATCTAGTCCAACCACCCTTTCGCGAATGTCGAGCGCCCGACTGTAAAGCGGTTCGGCAATCGCGTACTGGCCTAGCTCGTGGTAAATCGCCGCAAGGTTGTTGAGGCTTGTAGCTGTGGAAGCGTGATCAGGGCCATGTTGTTGAGAACTCTCATCAAGTGATCGCCTAGCCAGTGGTTCTGCTTCTTGGAATTTCCCCTCGTTCATCAGCCGCACAACCTGCTGGTTTAGGTTGTCTGGAAATGCTTCAGCCGAAACAGCCAGCACAATCATCATCCACGCCACATATCGCATTACTGCCCCTCCTCCGGGGTGGCTGTACTCTACCAGCAATTCCCACTCACCGGCCACTCCGGCCCATGAAAGAATAAGGGAAGCGAACCGCGTAGCCTGCTCCCTTGTCGTGCGAATCGCATCACTCATTCAGGCTGCGGCCTTTCGGGGACGCCACATCAAGAAGACACACCGTCCCCATGCGAGGCGCGAAGCTCATTCGCCCTTGCCCTCACCACGGCCCGTCTATCTCGCTGTCCAACTAAGCGATAAGACGATGGTCATCACATTCAAGGATTTCAAGGGTATGGCCTCGTGGGTGGAGGGTCGCCTGCTGCCCCGGCACCTACCTAGGAGACGATTTCCAGAGCAACTCTCCAGCCACCACTTTGACCGGTCGCCTTCGTCGAGCGCCGCCGGTCACATTCGGTGGCAAAATGAAAACCCAGACACTCCGGGTTCCCGTTGGGAGCGGCTGCGGAAAAACTATTCCGCCTTGATCATGAACGCTTTTTTCTCCCCATCCCGCTCAGCCTCGATGTTCCACGACTCCCCGTAGTTCGTCATCGAGAGAAGCTGCATCGCTCGCTGCAACGTGCCGGGCTTTTTGCCATCGACAGACACAATAATGTCTCCCGGCTTGAGTCCCGCTGCTTCCGCAGATGACTTCTTCAGCACCTCCTTTGCCAGGACAATGTCGCCATCCTGCTTCAGCGCCAAGCCGAGCGTCGGTGCGAAGCGAGCTTCTATCGCAAGCCTGCGATTTAGTATCCGTTGCCTGTTGTGGGTTCGCCGGTGAATGCACCAAGACGAACGAGGTGCATCTCGTCTGGATTAATCGCTATGGGCGCTTTGCCCTCGATCATCACCCCTTCCGAAGTGGACGCCTTTCGCTTGCCCGCTACATCTTTTATTTCCGGCTGACCCGACTTGCGATTGCGTGCGACGACCCATCGGTCGATCACTTCAACGGTACGGAACCCGTCTTCAGTGCTGATCGTGGCAAATGGATGCAGATTCTGCATGTTGTTGGCGTTGGGGGTGATCTGAAGCACGACCTGATCAGAAGCTGGCATAACATCAAGCTCAACGGTCAAAGGGGGTCGAAAATGGGTTGGATACTGCCTTTAGGTGCGTTGCAGATTCTTGGCAAGAGTAGGCTTAGGTGAGCCGGGGTGATCTACTGGATTCTCTGTGCCCGAATCACCTGCCCCTCCTTGTTCTTGCCCTCCAAAACATTTCCGTCGGGTGATAGCACAAGATCATCTCTAGAGCGGCCATCGTTCCATGAAAAAACATAACTCCGTTGTGCAGGGTTCGGCCTCTGCCACGAGCAACTAGGCAGGTCTCTAATCTCGCCGTTTGCGAGGAACTCCTTAACGCCTCCCGCAAATCCTTGCCAGCGCCCGATGATCGGATCCTGTCTCTGAAGCACAAGACCGGGTACTGGATTACCTGCGGGCCCCCAAATAAGCAGAGCAGCAACATCATCCGACGCCATTCGGGCATGGATCTTAAAACCATTACTCAACTTGAATTCTGCGATGTCTTTCGTGATCAGAACACCCCGCCCCGTAGCGTTCACTCTTCCATCTACCTTATCGTCTTCATGGAATGAGCCATCCTGTCCGAAGTAGTACATCAGAGTCGCAGTCGGATGCGTCCACTTTCCTGCCAGTCTGTCAAGCAGTGGCTTCTGCGGCGGAACAGGCTCTGGCTTCACAGGCTCTGGCTTCACCGGCTGCGGCTTTGGGCCTGGCTGAATGACGATAGAAACCGTTTTTGACATCACCGTTTTTTCAAGGTCGGCGAGTGCCTTTTGAACAGCCTGGGCATCGGTGAACCTCTTGTCTGCGTTCAGCTTAGTGATCGCATCGTTGAGCTCTTTGCGTGCCTGGTCTAACGGAGCTTGGATGTCCGTCTGGAACTTTTCCCAGCTTTCTCGCACCTTCTCGGACGCTGCCTCTTCAGCTCTCCGTATGATGTCTCTGGTAGTCAATTCCTCGCCAGCGGCAATCGCAGCGAAGGGCGTTAAGAGCAACCAGAAGAGCACCCGCATCGTCGCTGTGCGTGTCATGTGTGTTGCCTGTGGCAGAGAGGAGGGAAGGTCGTGGCCCCGTTCGGGTGGTGAAAGCATCCAGGCAATATAGCTCTCCCCCTGTTAGCGGGTCCACCCACGCAGTAGTGAGCTGGGCAGCGGTACCGCCTCTACCGCAGCACCCTCTTCTCAGCCCGGCGGAGTCTTTCTCTCCAGGAAGCAGTCAGTGCCTGGAGGGGTGCCGGGGTGGTGGGTTCGCCTGCTGCCCCGGCACCTGCTGGGTTCCGAGGATGGACTGTAGCCTTTCAGCGAACGGACCTTGTTCCCGGATTTGAACTTAGTCGAAGGGGTTTGGGGAGTCCCCAAAAGAAGGCACACGAGGCGAAAAAAGGCCACTTTTGGAGGGAATGGATGGCGTAGGTTTGCGTCGGTTTCTATTGCCGAAACCCTCGCAGCTACAAAGACTTCGGTCATTAAGCCCGACGTTTACATCAACATTAAGTCGAATTAACTTTGTTTTAGGAAACCGTCGCTCTATCCACTGAGCTACGGGGGCGAGGGACGATTCGCCCTTGAAAACAAGGGATTTCGCATCGTCATCTTACGGGCGGGGGAGCGGGGCAACAAGGATCGGACGTATTTCGGCCAGCGCAGGTTTGCACGGCGTGCAGGGGTATGCTCCTATTCGATGGATGGCTCCGTCGACGGCCCCGTGCCGAACACCCTGACGATCGGCCGCGTACTGAAGGCCGATGCGTACGTCGAATTCTGATCGTCGAGCCCGACGCAAGCGCCGCGCAAGCCACCTCCGGCTCGTTCAGGCCGAGTCGTTGGAACAGCGGCGGGCGCTCGCCGCGACACCCGTGAACCCCAACACGGGATCCATCATCCAGAGCCAATTCCAGCCCTACGGCTACTCCCTGCTCGGCACGCAACTCCTGGGTGTCAGCGCCGGCAAGGGACAGTCCATTCATCTCAAGGCGCCCCACAACAGCGGCACGCCCCCCACGGCCCCGTCCACCTACACCTATCCCCAGTCGCCCGTGAATTCGGGACAGATCAGCGGCAGCCAGGTGAACGTGGGCGGCTTCACGACGTTGGGCTTGCAACTGCAGAATGTCGCGATTCCCACGGGTGCCCTGCGCGTCGACATTCTCGACGAGGGGATCGGCAAGCCGGCTGCGGGAGGCACCCAGCCGGTACCGCAGGGCGGCGCGAACCTGCTGCCGGCACTGACACCCCCGGGCTTCCCCGGAGGACCTGCCAACTCCGGGATCATCGCCGCGAGCCAGTTCAACGATGGCGGCTTCGGGCCGCTCGGCATCCAGGCCAGCGGACTCAGGGTCGGCGGCGACCTGTCGATCGTGTCGCAGACCACGCTCGGGGAGGCCGACGCGCCCGTGTCGCCGCCCAGCGTGCCCTTCGCTCCGCAGATGCCGGGCATGCGGGTCAACAGCGGCAGGATCGAGAACAGCCAGTTCGCCGACGGCGGATTCGGCGACAGCGGGCTTCAGTTGCGGTCCGTGACGGTGGGCGGCTCACTCGAGGTCGGCGCGCAGCGGTTCGTCATCCAGCCGACCAACGGTCAGGGAAATCTCGGCCCTCCGACCCTCCTCGGCACACTCAATCCGAAGACTCGAGTGGTGACCTTTCCCAAGCCCGCGCCCGGCGCGGCCCCGCCGACGAGCATGCTCTATCCGGGCATGTACGTCTTCGGCAACGGCATCCAGGCGAATACCGTGGTCCGCTCGATCGGGGACGGACGACACATCACGCTCTCGAAACTGCCACGCGCGACCGGTGCCCGGCACCTGTTCTTCTCCACCCGCGACTCGGGCACGAACACCGGCTCCATCGTGGCGAGCCAGGTGACCGACGGCGGGTTCGGGGACATCGGCCTCCAGTGGTCGAACGTCACCGTCGGAGGGCGGGTGGCCACGCAGCACAGCGGCCTCGAGATCCAGCCGCAGCTCGCGAACGTCGGTCCGATCACGGCCGGACAAAAGCATTTCGGCCTGCTGTCCCAGGCCGGCTTCGCGACCACGCCCCCCGCCGGTCCCGTCTCGCCCGTCCTCCCCGTCTCACCGGGTGGCGCGTCCGGAACATCGACCGCGGCCGGTTCGACCAACGACGCGACCAACAGCGGGCGGATCGTCGCCAGCCAGTTCGCGGACGGTGGCTTCGGCGACATCGGCATGCAGTGGCAGAACGTGCAGGTGAGCGGCGACGTCGAGGTGACGCACAACTCCCTCTCCGTCCAGCCCGAGAATGCCGGGCAGGGGAAGATCACAGTCGCCGACGTCTCGTTCACGTCGTCGCCGCCGTCCTCCACGCCATCCCCGGCGTCGAGCGGCGGAGAGCTGCCCGCTGATCCGCCCGTCGTGACGCAGGGGACACCCGTCACGCCGCGGCTCCCCACGCCGACGAAGCCGGGACCGACGCCGTTTCAATTCAACTCGGCCACCAACAGCGGGCTCGTGTCGAACAGCCAGTTCGCCGATGGCGGCTTCGGCGACGTCGGGCTGCAGTGGTCGGACGTCAGGATTGGCGGCAGCGTGCAGGTGGTGCACAACTCGCTGTCCGTCCAGGCCGAGGGATCGGGCCTCGCGGGCGTCTCGGTGCACGGCGTCACGTTCGGCTCCGCGGCCGGCTCCGCCGGCGATCGCCGGCTCGCGCCGGCCACGATCGACAGCCTCACGGTGGGGTCGTCCGGCTCCGCCGGCCCGCCTCCTTTCGTGCCGGGTTTCGGCGTGCGGCGATATCCGAACCACACGAATCGGATCAACCAGCAGTATGCGAGCAGTCCGGCCTCGGCCACGTCGCTCCAGTGGACGAACGTCGCGCAAGATCCGAGGAATCCCAGCGGACTGGTGATCGTGAACAACGTGCTCAAGGTCAGCAACGACAGCACGGTCGGCAGGCAGCCGGCCAAGGGCGTCATCACGCTGAGCAAGATCGCGTTCCCCGGCATCGCGCCGCCCCAAACGCTCCCGTCGGGCACGATGACCGCGGCCCATGCCCCGGCGGCATTCCACCGCATGCTGTCCCCCGCCGGCACCATCGCGCAGGCCGTCCGGACGAACTCCGCCACCAACAGCGGCGTGCTCTCCGGCAATCAGTTTCTCGACGGCGGCACGGGTGACATCGGCCTCCAGTGGAGCGACGTGACCGTCAACGGATCCGTCCGCATCGAACACAACTCCTGCTCGGTCAACGTGGTCGGGGATGCGAAGGACACCGGCCCCATCGACATCTCGGGCATCCGGTTCGACAGCGGCTGGGCTGGATCGGGCGCCTCCACCGACACCCTGTACCTGACGCCACCCTCCGCCAGCCTGACTCGTCTCGGCGGACCGGCCGTCGCCGCCACCGCGGGGAGCGTGATCAACACCGCGAGCAACTCTGCGACGCTCACGGGCGGCCAGTTCCTGGATGGCGGGATGGGGCAGATCGGCCTGCAGTGGCAGCACCAGACGATCACCTGCCCGATCCGCATCGTCAACAACGTGCTGTCGGTGACCGTGTCGGGCACCAACGCGCACGACGTCTTCGTCCACGACGTGACCTTCGTCTGACGCGGCTGCCGTCCGTGCCACCCGCGGTCTACGCGGCCTTCGTGGCCGCCTGCCCCTCCCGGGCCTTGTAGAGGTACGGGTTCATCGTCGGGTCGTTGTACATCTTCATCTGACGGAATACGCGCAGCGGACGCTGGCCCGCGAAGATCTCGCCGAGCAGGCGGTCGAGGGCCTCGATCAGATGCCTGCGCTGCGTGTCGAGCACGACCATCCGGGCCGCCGCCTTCTCGCGATGCTCAGGACTGGCGTCGGCCCGCTCGATCTGTTCGAGCATGTGGAACCGGCGGAGTTCGAGGATCGAAAGCCTGTCGATCGCGGCACCGGGGGTCTCCGTGGCGGCCGGAGCGTTCGGCGCGGCCGTGACGCCGCGTCGGCCGAGTTCCTCGATCAGGAAGTCGTCCACCTTCTCGATCGCGTCGTTGCGCGCCTGGTTGTATGTGTCGATCGCCCGCTTCACCTGCGCGATCTTCGCGTCGGTGACGTCGGGCGAACGGGCGATGTCTTCCTCGTGCCAGAGCAGGAAGTTGAACCGGTGCAGGTCGCACACCTTCCCGGCGAGCCCCGTCTCGGCATGCGCGGGCTCCACCTCGTGCCAGTGGGCGACGAGCCGCTCGAGGAGGGCGTCGATCGCGGTGGTGGTCATCGGGGCGGTGGCGGATGTGGGCATCGCTCGGGTCTCCGGAAAAGGTGAAATGCGGTGTCAACCGCCGGAAATGAAAAAGGTCAGGCAGCCTGGCGGATCACGAGGCACAGGTTCGCCCCGCCGAAGCCGAACGAGTTGCTCGCCGCGACGCGCACGCGGTGCGGCCGCGCCGTGTGCGGCACGTGGTCGAGGGCGCAGGCCGGGTCGATGTCGTCGAGATTCACGGTGGGCGGAACCGCCTGACGTTCGATCGCGGCCAGGCAGGCCACCGCCTCGAACGCCGCCGCGCCGCTCACGAGATGCCCCGACATGCTCTTGGTGGAACTCACCGGCAGCGTGTCGGTCGCCGCGCCGAACGCCCGCCGGATCGCCCCCGCCTCGGCGACGTCGCCGACCGGCGTGCCCGCCGCGTGCGCGTTGACGTAATCGACGTCGGCCGGCTCGACCCCCGCGTCGGCGAGCGCGAGCGTGATCGCCCGCGCGGCTTGCGCGGGATCGGTGCAGGGCGTGACCATGTGGTGTGCGTCGCTCGACATGCCGACGCCGGCGAGTTCCCCGTAGACCCGCCCGCCCGGTCGCCGCGCCGCGGATGCAGGCTCGAGCACGAGGAACGCGCCCCCCTCGGCCATCACGAAGCCGTCTCGCTCCCGATCGAACGGTCGCGAGGCCTTCAGCGGGTCGTCGCTGCGCCGCGAGAGCGCCCGCAGGTTGTAGAACGCCGCGATCGCGGTCGGGCTCAGAATGTCGCAGCCGCCCACGAGACAGGCATCGACCAGACCTGCGGCGAGCCACGCGCGGCCGAGGGCCAGCGCGTAGCCGCTCGACGCGCAGGCGGCGGCCACCGTCACCGCCGGGCCGGCGATCCCGAGCCGCCTCGCCATCCGCTGCACGAGCGCCTCGTCGCGCCGCGGCTCGAACACCCGCGTGCCGCCTGCGAGGAAGTCGAGCTCCCACGTCTTGAGCTGCTCGGCCCCGACGCCGAGCACGAGGCCGATCCGCTCCGCCGCGACCGCACCCGCCAGCCCGGCGTCGGCAAGCGCCGTCGCCGCGGGTGAGAGGCAGAGTTGCTCGAGGCGATCGAAGGCGGCGAACCCGGCGGGCGGGCAGGAGTGCGGCACGGGGATCACGGCGACGGGACCGGCAAACTGCCGAGCCTCGCGCGCCCCGCGCGCGCTTGCGATCTCGCGGATGCCGGAACGACCGGCGAGCAGGCTGTCTGCCACCTCGGCGAAGGACGAGCCGAGCGGCGAGACGACACCCACTCCGGTGATCGCCGCGGCATGATCCGGCGGTCTGACCGTGCCCATCAGGCTGCCTCCCGCAGGATCGGGGGCGACGTCGCACCGGCGACCGAAGGCGGCGCGGCGATTCGGATCTCGGTGCCCCAGGGACAGACGTGCGACCACGATGCGATCACGCCGCTGGCGGTGCAGAGCGCGAGCGCCGCGGCGAACGCCGCGAGTCCGGAGCCGCCGGCCACCGCCGTCTCCGAGCCCGGCGCGGCGGCCACCCGCTCTGCGCCCGGTCGCAGCGCGAACGTGATGCCCGCGGGCTGCGCGACCGTGCACGGCGCCAGGGCGAGCGCGACGCCCCTGCACAGCGGATCGTTCTTCGGCCGGCCGGCCGCGTCGAGCGCCGGCTCCTCGTCCCACTCCGTCAGCACCAGCCAGATCCTGTCGCAGCCGGCCGTCGGCACGAGCGAGAGGGCCGCGAAGAGCCCCTCCGAGAGCGCTTCGGGCCCGCCGCTCGTCCCGAGATTCAATCCGTGCATGCCCAGCGCCACGCTCACGGCGCTGGCGAGCGCATGGAGCGAGCACTGCGGCACGACGTGGGGCGAGACGGCGACGCCACCGGCCGTCGCGACCTGGGCGAGCGTCTGGGCGGCGGTGATCCGCCCGGCCAGGCGCGGCGCGGCGATCACGCCGTCGCGGGCGAGTGTGGCGGGCGGATCAGCCTGGCTGGCGAGCGCCTCGAGCACGGCCCGCACTCCGACCACCGTCTGCTCGTCGCAATGGCGCAGGAACCGCGGCGGCAGGGAGGGAGCCCCCGCCGGTGCCGGTGCGTCGCGCAGGGCCTGGATCTCCGAGAGCGGCACCTCGACGACGGCATGCCGCTCGAGGACGCACGCGGGCCGGACCGAGGGCTCGAAGGGAAGCGTATGCATCCGGCCCTCGCCTCCGTTCAGGCCGCCTGCCTGCCGACCTTCGTGGCGATCTTGGCCTCGAGCATCGTCAGCAGGTCGCCCACGGTGTTGATCCCGTCGAGCAGTTCCGTCTCGATCTGGATGCCGAAGCGGCTCTCGATGTGGAGGACGAGCCCGGCCATGTCGAGCGAGTCGAGGTTCAGCCCTTCGCGGAGCGAGGTCGAGTCGGCGAGCGTCGGGTAGGATTCGCCCGTCTCCTTTTCGAGGAGTTCGAGCACGATCGCGGAAAGTTCCTTGCGGTCCATGGAAAACGGGCCCTCCGGAAGTAAGTTGGGGGCGGGAGGATAGCCGATGCCCGGGGATGAACGAAGCCCAAAAAGCCCCCTGAAAAGTCCGCTGTTTCAGGAGCCGTTCGGCATCTGGACGCAGCGGGCGATCACGGCTGCGACCGCCGTCTACGCGGCGGTGCTCGTGTTCATGACCCACTACCCGAAGCCCGAGGAACTGCTCGGCCGGCAGCTTCCCTCCGACAAGTTGTTGCACCTGGCGGCCTACGGCGTGCTCGGATCGCTCGCGGCCCTCGTGCTGCGGTCGCGAGGCCGGCTCGTGGGGAGGTTCACGCCGCTGCTCGGGGCGGGGCTGGCGGCGTGGGGGGTGATCGACGAGGCCACCCAGCCACTCTTCGGCCGCGCCGCCGACCCCCTCGACTGGGTCTACGACGTGCTCGGCCTGGCCCTCGGCATCGGTGCCGTGGTGATGGTCAATAGTTTGGCGTCGGGGCGCGGTAGTCGCTGATCTTCACCGAGCGGAACCAGTCGATCGTCTTCGCCAGCCCTTCGCGGAGCGGCACCTTCGGCTCCCAATCGAGTTTCTGTCTGGCGAGCGTGATGTCGGGCCTGCGGCGCTCGGGATCATCGACCGGCAGCGGCTTCTCCACGAGCTTCGACTTCGCCCCGGTGAGTTCGAGCGTGAGCTCCGCGAGTTGCCGGATCGTGAACTCGCCGGGATTGCCGATGTTCACCGGGCCGACGAATTCGTCGGGCCCGTTCATCATCCGGATGATGCCTTCGACCAGATCGTCCCGGTAGCAGAAGCTGCGGGTCTGTGCGCCGGTGCCGAAGATCGTGATCGACTCCCCGGCGAGCGCCTGGCGGATGAAGTTCGAGACCACGCGGCCGTCGTACGGGTGCATCCGCGGGCCGTAGGTGTTGAAGATCCGCACGATCCGCACGTTCACGCCGTTCGAGCGGTGGTAGTCCATGAACAGCGTCTCGGCGGCCCGCTTGCCCTCGTCGTAGCAGGCCCGCGGGCCGATCGGGTTGACCGCGCCGCGGTAGCTCTCGGGCTGCGGATGCACCTCGGGGTCGCCGTAGACCTCGCTGGTCGAGGCCTGGAGCACCTTCGCCCGGCACCGCTTCGCCATGCCGAGCACGTTGATCGCCCCCATCACGCTCGTTTTCATCGTCTTGATGGGGTTGTACTGGTAGTGGCCGGGGGCGGCCGGGCAGGCGAAGTTGTAGATCTCGTCCACCTCGAGCCAGAGCGGGTGGATGACGTCGTGCCGGAGGAGCTCGAAGTTGCCGCACCCGAGCAGGTGGGCGACGTTCGTCTTCTGGCTGGTGAAGAAGTTGTCGACGCAGATGACGTCGTGCCCCATCCCGACGAGCCGCTCGCAGAGGTGGCTGCCGAGAAAGCCGGCGCCGCCGGTGACGAGAATCCGCTTGAGCGAGGACATGCACGGTTCCCCGAAAACGACTGCAGGACCGCGCGGCAACTTTCCGCGCCGGTCGGTGGATGGTAGTGTACCGCGATGCCGAATGAAATCAGCCGCCGGCGTGCTCTGCAATCGGCCGCACTCGCCGCTGCCTCCGGCGCCGTCCTCCCCGCTTCAGGAGCCTCTCCCATGCCGCTCAAGGGCAACATCGACCACTCCATCGTCTACTGGTGCTTCAACGTCGCCGGCGACAAGTGGGACATCGAGAAGATGTGCCAGGTGGCCCAGGGGCTCGGCGTGAAGTCGATCGAACTCACCGATCCCGACGTCTGGCCCACGGTGGCGAGGCACGGCATGACGTGCGCGATCGCCATGAACGGCATGCCGGGCGCGCCCTTCATGAAGGGCTTCAACAATCCGCGGTATCACGAGGAGGTGATCGCGCGCACGACGAAGACGATCGACGCCTGCGCCGACAACAAGATTCCGTCCGTCATCGGCTTCACCGGCTACAAGTGGCGCGACGCCGAGGATCCGTCGAGCGGCGAGATCTCGCTCGAGGAAGGGGCCGACAACTGCGTGAAGGGGCTCGAGCAGATCGCCGCCCACGCAGAGAAGAAGGGCGTGACGATCTGTGTCGAGCACCTCAACACCCGCGACGACTCGCATCCGATGAAGGGGCACCCCGGCTACCAGGGCGACGACATCGACTACGTGGCGAACATCGTGCGCCGGGTCGGCTCGCCCCGCGTGAAGCTCCTGTTCGACCTCTATCACGTGCAGATCATGAACGGTGACCTGATCCGGCGACTCGAGCAGTGCAAGGACGTGATCGGCCACATCCACACGGCCGGCAACCCGGGCCGCGGCGAGCTCGACGAGAACCAGGAGATCTCGTTCCCGGCGACGATGCGGAAGCTCGTCTCGCTCGGCTACAAGGGCTACGTGGGGCACGAGTTCATCCCCACCCGCGACCCGCTCGCCGGCCTCCAGCAGGCGGTGGCCCTCTGCGACGTGTAGGGCGGTCCTCCAGCCCGTCCTACGGGTGTGCGAGCACCATCCTGAGATCGGCGACGTTCGTGCCCGTGGGGCCCGTGCGGACGAGGCCGCCCGATGCGGCGAGCAACGGATAGGCGTCGCACCGGGCCAGCGCCGCCGTGAGCGCGGCCCCGTCGATCGCCCCGGCCACCTCCGCGTCGATCACGCCACCGGCCGCGTCGGTGGGCCCGTCCTCCCCGTCGGTGCCGATGCTGGCGATCACGAGCCCCTCCGGCCAACCGCCGGCCAGGGCCCGCACCTCGGCGAGCGCCGCAAGCGCCGTCTGCTGATTGCGGCCCCCGACGCCGTGGCCGGCCGGCACGCGCACCACCGCCTCGCCGCCGGCGATCACCGCTCGTGGCCTGCCGTCTCGCGCCGACTCGGCCGCCCGTTCGAGCGCCCGCCGCGCGAGCCTCCGTCCCACCTCCTCGGCCGGCTCGCCGTCGGTCGCCGCATCGACGGCGACCTCGTAGCCGAGGTTCCAGGCGGCAGCCGCGGCGGCCTCGACCGCAGTCGTGTTGTCGCCCACGATCAGGTGCTCGACGCGGCAGCCGCGCGGCGTCGTCCAGGCGGCGGGTCCGCCCGGCGCGAGGCAGGGGCCGGACGCGATCACCGAGAGTTCGCTGCCGATCACGTCGGAAAGCACGATCGCGACGAGCCGGCCCGCGCCACACGCCCGCGCGAGGCCGCCCCCTTTGACGAGGCTCAGTTCGCGGCGGGCGGCGTTCAGTGTCGCGATGTCGGCGCCCGCCTCCGACAGGGCCCGGGTGCGGGCGATTTTTTCCCCGAGTGTCACCCCCTCGCGCGGCGCGGCGACGAGCGCCGATCCGCCGCCGGCGAGCGCGGCGAGCACGAGATCCCGCGGCCCGAGCCGCCCGATCAGGGCGAGCATCTCGCGCGTGGCCTCGACGACGGCGGCGGTCGGCAGGTTCGCGCCCGCGGGCCGCGTTTCGCGGACCTCGATCCGCCCGAGTCGGCGGCCGCATCCCTCCGGCACGCTCACGAGCCCCGCGGTGTCGTGCCGCGCGAGCGCTGCGGGGCCGAGCACCGCCTCGATGCCCGCCGCCAGGCCCGCCGCGGCCTTGCCACCTCCGACCACGACGAGTCGCTCCGCGGTCGCCACCATGTCGCGGATCGCGGCGGCATGGCGGCGCACCAGTCGGGCCGGCTCGATCGCTTCGATCGCCGCCAGCCAGATCGACTCTCCGTCGCCCCGCACGCGGTCCATCAACCCTCCGGCGGTCCCGCGTACCGGTCGACGTTCTTGGGATCGAACCGCGACAGATCGATGCCCCCCTGCGACTCCTCCTCGAGGAGCTTGACCCGCATCTCGAGCCGCTCCAGCCGCCGTGCGAGCAAGGCCGGGCTCTCGGCCGAGGGCGCCGCCGGCTGCGGCCGAGGAACGACCGGGTAGCCGAGTTGACGCTGCAGGGCCGCGAAGAAGAAGAGCGGATCCTTGCCGCGGTTGGCCCGGGCGATCCGCCCCTCCTTCTCGCCGAACAGCATCACGCGATCGGGGCCGACGTCGGGCAGGCCGCGGGTGAGGGCGTCGCGCTTCTCGATCCGCCAATACTCCGGGCTCCTCACGTAGACGAGGTCGGCCAGATCGACGAGCCCCACCTGCCGACCCACGGTCTCGATCCAGCCCCTCCATTCGCCGTCGAAGATGTCGTCGTCCGCCACCGCCGCGAGGCCGTGCGCGTAGTCGAGCCGGTTGCGCGAGAGGCATTCGAAGCGATAGAAGAACAGTCCCTGCGGCGACGGCTGCTCGGCCCTGTATCCGGCCTCTCGCTCCAGGATCGCCAGCGCCGTGCGGATGTCGAACCTCCCCGCCTCGTCCTCGGCCTGCCGCATGATGTAGGTCTGGAACGCCGTGAAATAGTGCTGGAGCCGCGACATCGCGGTCGAGAGGGTGCCGACGAGCTTGAGTTCTCCGCCGAGGTAGTCGATCGCCAGCGGCAGTTTGGTCGTGGCCAGCACCTCCTGGCCGATCGAGGCGAGGGCCTCCTGCGCCGCCACGCCCGCCACGATCCGCTCGGCGAGCACCCGGAACAGGTAGGCCTGTTCGATGTATTCCTCACGATCGAGCATGACTCGGGCCCTTTCCATCCGGCCGGCGCCGGTTTCGACGGCTCGGCGGCCGCCCCGGCCATCCTATAATCGATTTTCGGATGCCCAACCGCTTTTCCACGATCGAGTCGGCCGTCAACGCCATCCGCCGGGGCGAGATGGTGATCGTCGTCGATGCCGAGGACCGCGAGAACGAGGGAGACTTCGTCTGCGCGGCCGGCAAGGCCACGCCGGAAATCGTGAACTTCATGATCCGGCACGGCCGCGGCCAGGTCTGCATGCCGATCCTCCCGGACGTCGCCCGCCGTCTCGACCTGCCGATGATGGTCGAGGCCAACTCGACGCCTCTCGGCACCGCATTCACGGTGCCGGTGGACCACGCGAGCGCGCGCACCGGGATCACCGCCGCCGAGCGGGCCACCACGATCACCGCGATCCTCGATCCCGCCAGCCGGCCCGCCGACTTCGTGCGGCCCGGTCACCTGTTTCCCCTCGTCGCCAAGGAGGGGGGCGTGCTGCGCAGGGCGGGCCACACCGAGGCTGCCGTCGATCTCGCGCGCATGGCCGGCCTCGAGCCGGCCGGCGTGCTCTGCGAGATCCTCGACGAGGCGGGCAACCGTGCCGACCGCGAGGCGCTCTTCGCGCTCGCGCGGGAGCACGCGCTCGAGATCATCTCGATCGAGGAGTTGATCCGGCACCGCCGCACCCGCGAGAAGCTCGTCGAGCGGATCGCCGAGGCCGACCTGCCGACCACATGGGGCCGGTTCCGGATCATCGCCTACGGCGTGAAATTCGAGACGCAGCAGCCGATCGTCCTCGTGCTCGGCGACCTCGCCCACGTGGCCGCCCCGCTCGTGCGGCTCCACTCCTCCTGCTTCACCGGCGACCTGCTCGACAGCCTGCGGTGCGACTGCGGCGACCAGCTCCACATGGCGCTCGACATGATCGGCCGCGAGGGCGCGGGAGTGCTCGTCTACCTGCCGCAGGAGGGCCGGGGAATCGGCCTCGTGGAGAAGATCCGGGCCTACCAGCTCCAGGATCAGGGGCTCGACACGGTCGAGGCCAACCTCGCGCTCGGCTTCAAGGCGGACTCGCGCGACTACGGTGTGGGGATCCAGCTGCTCAAGGACCTCGGCCTGCGGCAGGTGCGGCTGCTCACCAACAATCCCAAGAAGACCGACGCCTTCATTTACGGCGGCTTCGATCTCGAGGTCGTGGACCAGGTGCCGATCCTTCCGCCCGTGCACGAGTTCAACGAACGCTACCTCGCCACGAAGCGCGAGAAGCTCGGCCACGCGTTTCCCGAGCCGGGCGGCGCCGGCGCCGGTGGCACGCCGGATTGACCCGCCCGTGACGAGGGCCGTAGCATCCGTTCCCAGCGGTGCACGAAGAGCCTGCGGAGAGCCCGATGGAACGAGCCTGTCGAGCCAGTGTCGCGCGGCGGCACGCGCGCCGAGCGGTGAGCCTGCTCGCGGTCGCCGTGACCGTCGCATCGCTCGCGGGCTGCGGCCGACGGGAACCCGACCCGCTGGCGAGCGTGACGGTGGAGCCTGCGGCGAACCGGGCCGCCCCCCCGCAGCCAGCGGCCGCGGCGGCGGCGGCCGAACGATTCGACCCGCCGCCCCTCGAGGCCCTCGACCGCGACGCCAAGTGGATCGATCGTCCGGTTCGCGACGGCCTGGCACTGCTGCGCGACGAGCAGGCGAAGGAGTCGCCGCTGGCCTCGGTGCCGGAGGCGCTGGCCCTCGACAACTCGTCGCCCGAGGCCAACGCGAAAATCCTGTCGGCGCTCGGACGACTGCCGGAGCCCGGCGCGGCGGACCTCGACGCCCGGATCGACCGGCACGTGAACGGCGACCTCGGCAGCACCAATCCGATCATGATCAGCACGTCGGCCGAGTTCGACATCCTCGGCCTGACGGGCTTCGGCCTGTTTTCGTTCGACCGGCGGCTCGAACCCTTCGCCACGAGCGACACCGTCGCCTCCTGGCAGACCAGCGCCGACGGCCTCTACGACAAGGTCGTTCTCCGCGACGACCTCGTGTGGAGTGACGGCAGGCCGATCACGGCACACGACATCGCCTTCACGTACCGCGTGATCATGGATCCGCGGGTGCCGGTGCCCGCCGTCCGCAGCGGGACCGACCAGCTCCGCTGGGTGCACGCCTACGACGACCGCACGGTCGTGTTCTTCCACAAGGAGCCGCTGGCCACGAACGTCTGGAACGTGAACTTCCCGGTGCTGCCGCGGCACGTCTACGAGAACACCTGGGAGGACGATCCCACGCTCAAGGACAGCCCCGAGCACGTGCAGCTCGAGCAGCGGCCCGTCTCAGGCGGCCCGTACGAGATCGTGGAGCGGCAGCGCGGCCAGCAGATCGTGCTCCGGCGCCGCGAGAGCTGGTCGAAGGTGAACGGCAGGCAGGTCCGCGAACCGCCCTTCTTCAGGGAGATCCGCTTCCGGATCATCGAGGATCCGAACACGACGCTCCTCGCCCTCAAGGGAGGCGAGATCGACGAGATGGTCCTCCTGCCGGAGCAGTGGACGACGCAGACGAAGGGCCGCGACTTCTCCGAACGCAACACGAAGGTCACGGCGCCGGAGTGGGTGAGCTTCCATTTCGGCTGGAACATCGACACGCCCTTCTTCGCCGACCGCCGTGTCCGTCGGGCGATGACCTACGCCTTCGACCACGACGCCATGCTCGAGAAGCTCTGCTACGGCCTCTACGAGCCCGCCACGGGGCCGTTCCACGAGGGGTCGTGGATGGCGCCGAAGAAAAAGCTCGGATCGTCGAAGCAGGATCTCGACAAGGCCGAGGCGCTCCTCGACGAGGCGGGCTGGACCGACCACGACAACGACGGCGTGCGCGACAAGCAGATCGACGGCCGGCTGGTGCCGTTCGAGTTCACGATGCTCGTCAGCCAGCAGCCGCTGCGGGTGGCGATCTGCACGCTCCTCAAGGAGAACCTCGACCAGATCGGCGTGCGGATGAACGTGCGGCCGACCGAGTCGACCGTGCTCCAGCAGCTCACGCAGGACAAGAAGTTCCAGGCATACCACGGCGGCTGGGGAGCCGGCACCGATCCCGACACGTCGGAGAACATCTGGGCCACCGGTGCCGGCCGCAACTACGTCGGCTACTCCAACCCCGAGGTCGATCGGCTGTTCGCGGAGGGCCGCCGGGAGTTCGACCGGGCCGAGCGGGCCAAAAAGTACGCCCGCATCCAGGAGATTCTGCAGGACGACCAGCCCTACACCTGGCTGTACTGGCGGAACAGCTTCTACGGCTTCTCGAAGAGCCTCCGCGGCTACGTGTTCAGCCCGCGCGGGCCCTACCACTACTCGCCCGGCTTCGCGAGCCTGTGGATGCCGAGGCAGGAGTAGCGGATGGCGACGTATCTCGTCCGCCGGGCGATCTTCGGCGTGCTGACCCTCGTCGTGATCACCTGCTTCGTCTACGGCCTCGCCCGCAACATGCCCGGCACGCCGCTCACCGTGCAACTCGGCGAGACCGACCCGAGCCGCAAGTTCAATCCCGAGGATCTCGAGAGGCTCAAGCGCATCTATGGCCTCGACAAGCCGTGGCCCGTGGGCTATGCCCGGTGGCTGGCCAACGTCGTCCGCGGCGATTTCGGCCGCTCGATCTCGCGGAAGCAGCCGGTGGCGACGTTGATCGCCGAGCGGATCGGCCCCACGTTCCTGATCTCGGGCACGGCGCTGGTGGTCGCCTGGCTCGCGGCGATTCCGCTGGGGCTCTACGCCTCCGCCCGCAGTGGCCGCGCGGATGAACGCATGTCGAGCCTGCTGCTCTATGTGCTCTACTCGTTCCCCACGTTCGTGGCGGCGCTCTTCCTGCAGATCATCTTCGCCGTCTGGCTCCGTGGCACCGCCTGGGAGCTGCCGCTCTTCGGGATGAGCGACCTGCCGCCGGACGCCCCCCTGCTCACACGGATCGGCGACGTCGCGCGGCACATGATCCTGCCGGTCACCTGCCAGACCTACGTCGGCCTCGCCTACGACAGCCGGTTCATCCGGGCGAACATGGAGGAGGCGATGCGGCAGGACTACATCCGCACCGCGCGGGCGAAGGGGGCGGGCCCGTGGCGGGTGCTCTTCCGCCACGCCTTCCGCAACACGCTCATCCCGCTCGTCACGCTCCTCGGTCTGTCGCTGCCCGGCCTCATCGGCGGCTCGGTGATCATCGAGCAGATCTTCACCTGGCCGGGCATGGGGCGGCTGTTCTTCGAGAGCATCCGCGAACGCGACTATCCCACGATCATGGGGCTCACGCTCATGTTCAGCGTGCTGACGCTCGCCGGGCAACTGCTGGCCGACCTCCTCTACTGCGCGGTCGATCCGCGGGTCAGCGTCGAATGAACACGGAGACGCGGCCGGCCGGCTTCTGGGGCGACGCCTGGCGGAGGTTCCGCGGGCGACCGCTCGCCGTCGCGGCACTCGGGTTCGTCGCCGGACTGGTGCTCGTGGCCCTCCTGAGCCCCGCGATCGCCGGCACGAAGCCCGTGCTCTGCCGCTACAAGGGGCGGATCTACGCCCCCTGTCTCGGCTATTTCGACCGCCGCCTGGAGCCCGCGATCTTCACGAAGGACCGCTTCCGCGGCTCGTATCCGCGCAACCTCCGGGAGAAAGACCCGGAGAGCTGGGCGATCTGGCCGCTCGTGTTCCAGGACCCGTACCGCAGCGTGCGGGCCGACGAGTGGCCGGGGCAGCCGGCCAACCCCGCCAGGGACGAGGGTCGACCCAGCCGCCGCAACCTCTTCGGCACCGACCAGGCGGGCATCGACGTGTTCGCGAAGATGGTCCACGGCACCACGATCGCGCTCCTCGTGGGCTTCGTCTCGATGGGCATCGCCGGCACCGTCGGCATCGTCGTGGGCGCCCTCGGCGGCTACTTCGGCGGCTGGATCGACATGCTCACCAGCCGGATCACCGAGGTCGTGATGTGCATCCCCACGCTCGTGCTCATCCTCGCGATCATCGCCCTCATCGAGAAGCCGACGATCTGGCACACGATGGCGATCATCGGGGCGACCGGATGGACCGGCATCGCCAGGCTCACCCGCGGCGAGTTTCTCCGGCTCCGCGGGGCCGAGTTCGTCCTCGCCGCCCGCGCGACCGGCGCGGGTCCGCTGCGGATCATGCTCCGCCACATCCTTCCCAACGCCCTCGCCCCGGTGCTGGTGCCGATCACGTTCGGCATCGCGTCGGCCGTGCTCCTGGAGAGCTCGCTCTCGTTCCTCGGCTTCGGGCCGCCGCCGCCGACGGCGAGCTGGGGCTCGATCCTCAACGACGCGCGGAGCAATCTCGCGATGTGGTGGCTGGTGGTGTTTCCCGGCATCACGATCTTCCTCACCGTGCTGGCCTACAACCTGATCGGCGAGGCGCTCCAGGAGTCCACCGACCCGAGGCTCCGCGAGGCGAGAAAATGAGGGTGAGGCGTTCGAAGATGCACCGGCTCGGGGGCGGCAAAAGTCTCCTCGCGGGGGCTGCGGCAGCCCCATGCTCGTCGAGCGTTCGCCGACCCCCTCGCCTCCCCAACTGTTCACCAATGTTCCTCCCATGCCCCTCTTAGATATTCAGAACCTCGTGACCGCGTTCCATACGCCGGCCGGCCGCGTGCCGGCAGTGGACGGCGTGTCGCTCTCGATCGAGCCCGGGAAGACGCTCGGGCTGGTGGGGGAGAGCGGCTGCGGCAAGAGCGTGACGGCGATGTCGATCCTCCGGCTCGTGGCGGCTCCCGGTGTGATCGAGTCGGGCCGGATCCTCCTCTCGCACGACGGCCACACGGACGATCTCGTGACGCTTCCCGAGCGGGAACTGAGACGGGTGCGGGGGGGACGGATCGGGATGATCTTCCAGGAGCCGATGACGAGCCTCAACCCGGTGTTCACGATCGGCGAACAGATCGCCGAGGCGGTGCGGCTCCACCGGGACGTCGCCCCCGCCGTCGCGCGCGCGCGCGCCCTCGAACTGCTCCGCCTCGTGCGGCTCGCCGATCCCGAACGGAGGCTCGACGAATACCCGCACCAGTTCTCCGGCGGGATGCGGCAGCGGGTGATGATCGCGATGGCGCTCGCCTGTGAGCCCGACCTCGTGATCGCCGACGAGCCGACGACGGCCCTCGACGTCACCATCCAGGCGCAGATCCTCGAACTGCTCGCCGACCTGCGGCGCCGTCTCGGCACGGCGCTGCTGCTCATCACGCACGACCTCGGCGTCGTGGCCGAGACCTGCGACGACGTGGCCGTGATGTACGCCGGCCGGATCGTGGAGCAGGCGCCGGCGGCCGAACTCTTCGCCAACCCGCGCCATCCCTACACGATCGGCCTGCTCGCCGCCCGTCCGTCGGGCCGCCGGTCGGGTCCGCTGACGACGATTCCGGGGATGGTTCCCGCACCGCGGGAGTTCCCCTCCGGCTGCAGGTTTCACCCGCGCTGCAGCGTCGCGCGGCTGCCGGACTGCACCTCCCATCTGCCGGCGCTCGTCGAGATCGCGCCCGGTCACCTCGTCCGCTGCCCGTTCGCGGACACGGTCGGGGCTCCGCGCCCGTCCACCGCCGGGAGCGTCCCGTGAGCCCGACCCCGCTCCTCGACGTGGCCGGCCTGGAGACGCACTTTCCGGTGCGGAAGGGGCTCCTGCGCCGGCAGGTGGGGAGCGTGCGGGCCGTGGACGGCGTGAGCTTCTCGATCGCGAAGGGCCGCACGCTCGGACTGGTGGGTGAAAGCGGCTGCGGCAAGACGACCGTGGGCCGGAGCGTGCTGCGGCTCGTCGAGCCCACGGCGGGTGCGGTGAGGTTTGCCGGCGCGGACGTCCGGGCGATGCATGGCGCGGCGCTCGCGGCCCTGCGACGACGGATGCAGATCGTGTTCCAGGATCCGTATGGCTCGCTCAACCCACGGATGACGATCCGGGCGATCCTCGAGGAGGGACTCGTCATCCACCGGCTCGGTGCGGCGGACGAACGGCTCGCGCGCATGCGGTCGGCCCTCGAGCGCACGGGCCTCGCGGCGTCGGCGCTCGAGCGGTATCCGCACGAGTTCTCCGGCGGACAGCGGCAGCGGATCGCGATCGCCCGGGCCCTCGTGCTCGAACCCGAATTCCTCGTGCTCGACGAGCCGGTGTCCGCGCTCGACGTGTCGATCCAGGCGCAGGTGGTCAACCTGCTCGTCGATCTCCGCGAGCAGCTCGGACTCACCTATCTCTTCATTTCGCACGATCTCTCCGTCGTCGAGCACGTCGCGGACGAGGTGGCCGTCATGTATCTCGGGCGGATCGTGGAACACGCCACGGCCGACGCGCTGTACCGCGTCCCCCTCCATCCCTACACGCTCGCCCTGTTCTCGGCGGTCCCGCGGATCGATCCGGCGCACCGCCGCCGCCGGATCGTGCTCACGGGCGACGTGCCGAGCCCCGCGCGGCCTCCGGCCGGCTGCCGGTTCCACCCCCGCTGCCCACTGGCGGAAAGTGTCTGCCGGTCGGTCGATCCACCGGCGACCGTCGTCGAGGGTCACCGGGTGCACTGCCACGTGGCGGCCCGGGAACTCGACCGCGGTGGCACCGCCGCGGCGGCCGCCCGGCGGATCGCGGAGATGATGACCGCCGGCGCGGCGGATAAGATCGTCACAGGAGGTGGCGCATGACAAGCGGGCGGAAGAAGTCGGTCGTGTCGCGGTGGGTGATGGCGGGCGGGATCGGAATCCTGCTCGCGCATCCGGCCGCCGCCCAGGCCCCGGCGAACCGGGGCGGAGGCCCGTTGCCGAGCGCCGAGTCCCCGAACGGCCTGGATGGACCGACCCGCGGCGAGATCCTCCGCCGATTCGATCTCGATGCCGACGGAAAGATCGACGAGGGCGAGGCGGAGACGGCCCGCTCGCGGATGCGCCGCGAGCGGGTCGAGAGCGGTCGCAGTTCCGTGATCGATCCCCTCACGGGCCGACCTCGCGCTGCAACGCCCGCAGCCGGCCGCGAGCCGACGGCCGCCGGCGATGCCCGGCGCTCGCCCGGCAAACCGGACGACAAGCCACGGCCGCCCGCCGCCAAGGAGGACGCCAGGAAGTCAGCCACGGACGCTCCGCCGGCCCCGCCCCCGGGCAGGGTGCAGCCGTTGACCGGCGGCGTGCGGGCCGGCGCGCCGGCGGTGCGGTCGGGCTACGGTGCGGCGGGACCAAAACAGGATTTGAACGCGGGCCGCCCCCGCGAATCACCGCCGGCGCCGAACGCGGCCCGCGGCCGCACCGGCGTGCAATCCCCGGGCCGATCGCCGCCGCCATCGGCGACCCCGCGAACCGCCACCCCGCGGCCGAGCCCGCTGCCCCAAGGTTTTCAGGGGCCGACGGCCGACGACATCGGCCGTTAGCCCCCAACGCGCTTCTGCGCTCTTCTGCGGCGGGACTTTTGCGGCCCCCGAGCCGGTGATACACCTATTTCCCCACCCCGTCCGCTCGGAGCCACCATGCGCCAGACCGTGTTCTCGCTGCTTCTCACACTCGTCGCGACGACCGCGGCCGTGCCGGTCGCCCAACCGACGCTCGCCGACGAGTCGCCGCGAGTTTCGCCCGCAGGCCCCGGGCGGGTGTTCGTCAGCGGCACCGACGGCACCTTTCCCAAGGTCAAGGCGGCGGTCGACGCGGCGAAGCTGGGGAGCGGCCGCGACTACCGCGTCGTCGTGATGGGAGACACGCCGGCGGGCCGCTCCGCCCGCGCTGTGCTCGAAGCGCTCATCGACCGGTGGCGGACGGAAGGGGGCGATCAGGCGGGCGGATACGACCCCGCGGGCGACGTGACGATCGTCCTCGATGCGAAAGGGCACTCGATCGCGATGCGGGCTCCCTGGTCGCTCGAAGTGTCGAGCGGCCTCGACCCCGCGACGATCCAGGCCGAACTCATCGAGAAGGTGTTCGTTCCGCGGGCGAAGGACGGCCTGTACGACGACGGCCTGGCGGCGCTCGTCGAGGCGACCGAGCGCTGGGTGAAGGAGCGCAAGGATCGCGAGCTCGCCCGTGTCGAGGCGGCGCGGGTGTTTCGCACCCGCACCCTGCCGCTTTCGCTGCTCGGGCTGGGCGCCCTCGGAGCGCTCGGCACCTTCCTGTATCAACGGTCGCGGCACGACAGCCGCGTGGCCGAGGCGAAGAGGAGGCTGGCGGCGTTCAAGCAGGAGGTCGTCGCCCTCTCCGACCTCCTCGACTCCCAACAGGAACGGCACCGGCTTCTGCCGCACACCGATCCCGACTTCAAGACGCCGATGCAGGGGCAGACGCGGTCGGCGTACGACGCGGTGCAGGGGGCCATCGGTCGCTATCGCGAACGGTGGCTCGGCCTGATGGACGTCTGGGAGAAGGCGCAGGAGCGGGTCAATTCGGAATGGTTTCTCGGAACCGCCGCCGCCGAGGAGTGCATCCAACTGCTCGATTCGGCCGATGCCCGACCGCCGCTCGACGACGTGGCCGGCGAATGCCGCGGGCCGCTCGACGTGCTCGAACAGGCCCACGAGAAATCGCGGGCCCTCGCCGACGAACTCGACGCCGGCCTCGCGGCCGCCAACGCGCGGATCGAGAAGCTCGCGACCCGCGGCCGGTCGGGCGCCGCGTTTCAGGCCGCGACCGCCGCGGCGGCACGCAGCCTCGCGCTCGCCCGCCACGACCTCGAGAGCGATCCCGTCGAGGCCCGCGGCCGCCTCGAGGGCGGACTGACCGACCTGGCGACGCTGGTCGGGCGGCTCGACGCCTTCGAGGCCGCCGACGACCGCCGGCTCAAGGCCGCCGCCGCGGCCGACGACGCGGAGGGGAAGATCCGCGCGAAGCGGGCCGAGGGCTGGCTGCTCGCCGAGCCGGGTGCCGATCCGACGGCCCACGTCGTGAAAGCCCGCGAGCATGTCGCGCTCTCGGCACAACTGCTCGACGCCGGCGAGGTGGATGGCGGCCTCAAGCACCTCGAGCATGCCGAGCGGCATGCCGGCGAGGCCGTCGCGATCCTCGAGAGCGTGGTGGCCGCGAAGGCGAGGATCGACGACCTGCTGCCCGGCTGTGTCGCGCGGCTCGAGGCGCTGGTCGGCCGCCGCGCCGGCACGGTGCGGGCCCTGGAGCACCTCGCCGAGTCCTACGCGGAGAGTTCGTGGTCCGATCTCGCCGACAACGTCGCCAAGGCCGACGAGGGTCTCGAACGTATCAAGCAGATGATCGCCGAGGCCCAGTCGGCCGCCGAACCCGCGCGGCAGCACTACTTCAAGGCCCTCGCCCTGCTCGAGGAGGTCGCGCGGCAGGAGGCCTGGGTCGAAGGGTGCCAGACCGCCGTGACCGACCGGCGGCAGGAACTCGACGGCCTGCGAGCGTCGCTGCCGAAGCGGTCGGCCACCACGACCCAGCGGATCAGCGCGCTCGAGGCACGGCTCGCCCAGCAGCGGACCGACCGCGTGCGGGCCAACGAGCAGTGTCGCGAGGCGGGCCGGCTCGTGCAGATCGCGGACCGGGGCATCGCCGCCCAGCGGCCTGACCTGCTCCAGGCCGGCCGCGTGATCGACGCCGCCGACACCGCCGCCTCCCGTGCCGAGGATCTCGCCACGGAAGACGAGCGGCTCGCGCGGCAGGCGTTCTCGGAGATCGAGGACACCGACAGCCTCATCCGCCGCGCCGCGGCCTGGTATGCCGAGGGCGTGTCGGCCGACGTCCGGGGGGCGGTGTCTGTGCTCGAGCGGTCGAAGTCGCTGCTGACCGGACAACGCTACGAAGACTCGATCAAGGCCTCGGCGGAGGCGGCGGCGCTCGCCCGCGAGGCCTACGCGACCGCGACGGCGGAGGCCGAGCGGCGACGCCAGCGGCGCGTGGAGGAGATCCAGCGCCGCCGGATGCAGGATTCGTTCGAGAGGATGTCCCGCGGTGCGGGACCGTGGGTGATCTCGCTGCCGGGAGGCACGTTCACCGGCCCGGATCCGTGGCGAACGGTGCTCGCGGGCGGTTCGACGCCGGTCGGCGGCGGCTCTCGGTCCGCCGGAGGCAGCTGGTCCTCGGAGGTCGCCGAAGGACGGTGGTGACGCGGCTCGTCAGCGCGTCTCGAAGGGCTGGATGTCGAGGGCGCCGACCCGGGTCGTGCCTGGCCGGCCGGGTTCGCCGGAGACCTGCTCGGGCTTCGCGCCCTGCCGCCCTGCGGCCATCCGCTCGAGCCGCGTGACGCGCTCACGCACCTCCGGCGGAACCAGGCTTCGCTGCTCGGGCGTGTCGATCTGGCCATGAAACAGGATCCGTCCGCGGGCGTCGCGCACCACAAGCGATGCCTCGGCGCCGCCGGACAGTTTCACGACGTAGTCGGCATCACGGTGCTGGAACGAGCCGTCCGGAAGTTCCGTCACCGTGGCCACGGGCGTGGCCTGTGACTGCGGCCTGAGCGACACTGTCCGTTCGACGCCCGAGCGGATCAGGCGGCACTCGAGGGGTGCATCGTTCGCCGACGCTTCGAGGAGCGCGGTGAACTGCTCCGGCAGGAGGAGCCACTGGCCGTCGAGCGCCACGAGAACGTCGTGGCGACGGATCCCCGCCCGGTCGGCCGCCGACCCTGACGGCACCGACTCGACGACGAGGCCCGCCCCTCGTTCGAGACGGAACTGCTCGCGCAGGACCTCGGGAGCCCGGGACGTGACCAGACCGGCCCACTCGGAGTTCCGCGCGGCGGCGAGTTCACCGACGGGCTGGATGTGGGACCGCGGCATCCGTCCGGCGGCCGCGTCGGCAGCCTCGGCCAGGGAGCCGCAGCAACCGCACATGACGAGAGAGATGAACGCCGCACGCGGTGCCTGATCCATCACCTTGTCTCCGAAGTGCTTCGAAACGGATTTGTGACGGGAACCGGCCGCCGGTTCCAGAGGGAATCCCGCCCCGCAGCAAGTCCGTTCGACGGGGCAGGATGGGAAGGCGTGGCAAACAGGCCAGACCGCATCCGGCGACGTCATCCCCGTTCGACTCACGATCACGCGGCGTCCGATATCCACGACGAACCTGTGAACCGGTTTCGGGGGCAGGCTCCGGGGACGACCCACGCCGCGAGGATTTTTCCATGTTTTCCACGCTCACGAAGTTCCACCTGGTGACGTTGCTGGGAGCGGGCGTCGCTGTCGCCGGCGTCGCGGTCGGGCGGGCGGCCGAGACCTCCGCATCCGTGCCGAACCAGGGGGCGAAAGCCGTCGCCGTGAAACCGCCCGCGCCCAAGAAGCCCGTCCTCGTGCCCGGCACCGGCTCGCTGGCGAAGAACGCGACCGACGACTTCGAGGATGAGAAGTGGACGTGGAACTACAACCACCCGAAGAGCTCCGAGGAGCAGGACAAGCGGGTTCGCAGTCCGGTGGGCAAGAGCGTGAACCGGCAGTGGTTCGAGGGCCCGAAGCGCGGCACGCCCGATGTCGTGAAGCGGATCGCCCTGCCGAGTCCGGGCATCGAGGGGAGCACCCACGGCCTCCTGATCTCGACGCGCAACGCCGGCATCCCGGGCCGGGTCACCTACCAGATGCAGCAGGACGACCTGATCTTCGCCGCCGGACGGTCGATCGGCGGCGGCATCTCGGTGGCCGACAGCCCGAGCATCGTGACCCGCGTCTACCTGCCGCCGTTCGAACAGTGGGAGAAGCGGAGCGGCCCGTCGTTCGGCTTCCGTGCCGGCTGCTTCACGCACGCGATCATCACCGCCGACGACCACCCGCGGGAAGGCTGGTGGGGCCTCGAGGAGTACTGGCCCGGCATGTTCATCTGCTACGAGAAGGCGAACGCCAAGAAGAACCTGCCCGAGCAGGCATACCTCCGCGTCCGCAGCGGCAAGAACGGCGGCGAGATCCGCGGCCCGACGATCACCGCCGACCAGCTGGGCTGGTGGACACTCGGCCTCTCTTTCACGCCCGACGGCATGATCCACTACTTCGCGGGCCAGGGCGTGGACGACCTCACGATGGACGATCACATCACGTCGCAGTTCCCTTACGGCTACCGCACCGAAACGCTGAAGACCTTCTTCTACAACGTCTGCGTGATGGATGACGGCAAGACGTGGAGCACGCCGTGGGTGGTGGACGATCCGAAGATCTACTTCGTGAAGCGGCCGCAGATGGCGACGACGAAATCCGGCCCGCGGAAGTAAGACGGGCTCGAGGGCGTCTCGTCAACATACCCAACCCGGCTCGGGGTTATCCCTCGCCTGCCCTTTCCGGTTGATGAGGTTTCGGGCTCCCCGTACCCCGGGAGCCGGCGTACGGAGACAAGCGCAGCCAGGATGGCGAAGCGCAGTCGGAGTCGAGTGAGCGGAGGGCTGGAGGCCCGCAGCGAACGTCCGGCGACTGGCGTACGGGGGGCCCGAAACCGGCGTGTCGGACTCGACGCAACGCCGAACCTCGCTCGCCAGTATTACGGCCGCAGCCGCCACCAGCCGGCCAGCAGGCTGCCGATCACGGAGTGCACGACGCTCGAGATGGCGCAGGGCACCGCCGTGAGCGGCTCAGTTGGAAAGTGCTTCTGGGCGAGCACGACGCCCAGGCCGGAGTTCTGCATGCCGACCTCGATCGAGATCGTGCGCGACACGGTGCGGTCGTAGCCGAAGAGGCGGGCGAAGATGTAGCCCACGCCGAAGCCGAGCCCGTGCAGGAGCACGACGGCTGCGAGCAGCCGTGGGCCGCTCGCGAGGATGGCGGCCGCGTTCTGGCCGATGATGCTCGCACAGACCAGGGCGATCGTGATCACGCTCACGAGGGGCGCCACCGGGAGCACGGCCCGCACCACGCCCGGCAGGAAGCGATTGATGGCCACACCCACAGCGACCGGCAGGACGACCACCTGCAGCGTGGAGAGGAAGAGCCCCCAGGCATCGACTTCGACGAGCCTGCCCGCGATGAGCTTCGTCAGCAGCGGCGTCAGCACGACGGCCCCGAGCGTGGTGCAGGTGGTCATGATGACCGACAGCGCGACGTCGGCCCGGGCGATGTAGGTGACCACGTTCGACGCCGTGCCCCCCGGACAGCACGCCACGAGAATGAGTCCGACGGCGAAGGGCGTTTCCAGGCCGAGGAGCGTGGCCACGAGCCAGCCCGCGGTGGGCATGATGAGGAACTGCGCGAGAAAGCCGGCCGCCACGGTCGTGGGACGCGTCGCCACGCGGGCGAAGTCGTCGAGCGAGAGCGTGATGCCCATGCCGAGCATGATCACGGCCAAGCCCACGACGATCGCGTCGCCCCGAAACCAGGTGAAGGAGGCCGGTTGAAAAAGGGCGAGCGTGCAGGCCGCCAACACCCAGAGCGGGAACGCGTTCGCGGACAGGTCGAGAATGCGGCGCATCGCGGGGGCTATTCGTCCGCTCCCGGACGCGCCGTCCGCACGAAGTCGCAGGCCGGCGGCATGACGTCGGCGAGGGCGTCGTCGTCGCAGCGGACCGTCAGCTCGTCCGGTCCGACCCGCGCGAGGCGGAGGCTGCCCGTGAGCGACGCATCGGGGCCGCCCCCGTGGTAGCGCACGCGCCACGCGTCGCCCTCGCGCGCCCACGTGGCCTCGGCGAACCGGCCGTCCGACGTGAACAGCCACGACCGGATGCAGCCGCGGTCGGCGTCCCAGCCGATGATCTCCGTGAGTTCACGGGTCGTGCCCGCCGGCAGTGTGCCCGGCGGCAGGAGGCCGGGAACCGAGTCGCCGCCCCCGGCCGGCCGGACCGTCGGCGGGTCGATCGTCACGACGTGGCTGCGCACGAGAAAGGCTCGCCCCGGGCTCCAGAAGCACTGCGTGCCCGCGGTCAACCCTTCACCGACGTCCTCCCACGACCCCGCGAGCCACGCCAGCGGCTCGAGCGGCTGACCGGCCGCGGCCGGACGGGCACGCGCCGAGAGCGACGTCTCACGCACGCTCTCGAGCAGCCAGCGACCTTCCCGCTTCACGACCACCGCGGAGAACCGGCTCCCCGCCGACGCGGACCCGGGCTCGTTGGACGGCGAGACGAACGCGATCCGGGAAATGCCGTCCACCACCGCCACGTCGACGCTGATCGGCCGGATCGACTCGACGTCGATGTCGATCGTGGCGTTCGCGTCCTCCTCGAAGAGCGTCGCGAACACCGACTCCACGGCCGCGCGGCCGCGGGTCGTGTCTCCCGAATCGAGATCGACGTTTTCTGCCGTCGGGCTCCAGTGGGCCGCCAGGGCCGCGGCGTCGTGACGGTTGAACGCCTGCAGGTAGCCACGGAGCATCGCCGCCACCTCGGCCACCGCGGGACGCTCGGACGGAAACTCGAGCGGCGGCACGGCCGGCTCGTCCCGCGTCACCACGCCGAGGCCGGGGCTGGGCGCCATCGTCACGGGCTCGAGCGACGGCACGGCCGCGATCACGTCGGGCAGCCGGAAGGGCTTCGGCTTCGCGATCACCTCCGGCATCACGACGACCGACGGCCGCGAGGGATCGGCGGAGGCGGTGACCCGCACCGGCATGTCGATCCGGGCCTCGTCCACGGGACCTCGGCCGCACCCCACGGCCCATGCCAGCACCGACACGATCGCACAACCGGACACGGAGACTCTGCGGCACTCGGTCTTCACGTTTTGACACCCTCCTTGGTTGCCGCCACTGTAGCCGATTCCCCCCGGGGGGCGTCAGTTCGCCGCTGCGGTCACGCCCGGAAAATCGTCGGTGCGAAACGGCGTCAGCGGCAGGCCCGCGGCCGAATACATGTTGCACACCGGGTTGTCGGCCCAGGCGTAGCGGACGGCGACCGGCTCGGACACCGCGTCGCTCCAGACCTCGATCCGTCCGTCGGGCAGGATCTTCGCCCGGGCTGCGACGAACTTCCTGTCGGCCCCGGCGATCGTGAACCCGACCGGCTCGGCGACGTCGAACGGCCGCCACTCGGCGGCCTTCGCCCCGATGTTGTCGAACGACAGCACGATCTTCGCGCCCTCTTTCGCCATCGACTTGTAGAGGGGGCTGCGGCAGGGGATCGCGGGAACCTTGTACGTTTCCGCGAGGGCCCAGCGGGCGAGCCGCTTGGCCACGTCCTGCTTGTTCTTCGGATGGATGTCCTTCCCCTCGCCGATGTCGATGATCACCGCCTCGCCGGTGTTCGGCAGTTTTTTCATGGTCATCGTCTGGGCCTCGCGGAGTTCCGCCCAGTCGCTCTCGGCCGGCTCCGGCTTCTCGGCCTTGAAGTCGGCCAACTGCACCCAATAGAAGGGAAACTCACCGAGGCCCCATTCGTCGCGCCACGACTGGATCATGAACGGGAACAGCTCGCGGTACTGGTAGGCGCGGCCGGAGTTGCTCTCCCCCTGGTACCAGATCGCCCCCTTGATGCCGTAGCCGATCGACGGCGTGAGCACGCCCGAGTGGATGTTGCCCGGGCGGGCGTTGCCCTTCATCCGCGCATCAGGATGCTGCGGCTTGCCGCCCGGCTCCGGCTTCCCCTCCGCCTTCGCCTTCTCGGCGGCCTGCTTCCACTCGGCCATCTTCTTCTCGAACGCGGCCTTGGCGTTGTCGAAGTTCGCCTCCTCCTTCTGCCACTTCTCGTGGAGAACCTTGAGGACGGGATGTGCCGCGAGCTTGTCGCGCTTCACCCAGGCTTCGGCGGCGCTGCCACCCCAGGCGTTGTCGATGAGGCCGATCGGCACGCCGAGCGTCTGGTGCAGCTGACGGCCGAAGAAATACCCGACGGCGGAGAACTCGCCCACCGTCTCGGGCGAACAGACCTGCCACGCGCCGTTGAAGTTCCACTGCGGCTCCTGGATGCCCACCTGCGGCACCGAGACGATGCGGATGGCGGGAAACTTCGCGGCGGCCTTTTCGAGGTCGGGGTCGTTGGACTGGTTCACGCTCCACTGCATGTTCGACTGTCCGGCGCAGACCCAGACCTCGCCGATGAGCACGTCGTTGAACGTGACGGTGTTCTTGCCCTTCACGGTGAGCGTGTGCGGGCCGCCGTAGTCCATGACGGGGTCGAGGAACACGTGCCACATGCCGTCGGCGCCGGCGGTCGCGGACTTGGACTGGCCGCCGAGCGTGACGGTGACGGCCTCGCCCGGATCGGCCTTGCCCCAGACTTTGTTCTTGATCCCCTGCTGGAGCACCATGTGATCGCCGAACATGTTGTTGAGCGACACGTCGGCCCGGACCGGCAGGGCGAGAATGAGCGTTGCGGCGGTGGCGGCGACTGAAAGGCTCCGGCGATGCATCGGTGAAAACTCCGGTCTGCGAGGAATTCTTCGATCCGGCGGCAACGCGTGCCCCGGCCCCAGCAGTAGGGTACATTGCCGCCGCAGGGCCGCAACCGTGCATGGCCCGTGCAAGGAGAGAGCCATGACAGTGGAACACCGCAACGCGACCGACGACCCCCACCGCGACCACCACGGGGCGACCCTCGAGAAGGCCCCGGGGGAGAACTTCGACGTGTGGCCGTTCCTCGCGCTCGCCGGCGCCGTCGCCGCCGCGGTGCTCTTCGCCCGCACGGTCGCCCCTCCGGAGCAGCCGGCGGCCCGGCCCGCTCCCGGCGTCGCCGCGCCGGCCACCGCCGCCGACCCGCTGCCGAGCTGGAACGACAACGCCACGAAGCGGAAGATCCTCTCCTTCCTCGCAGACGTCACCCGACCCGACTCATCCACGTTCGTGCCGCCGGAGGAGCGCGTCGCCGTCTTCGACCACGACGGCACGCTCGTCTGCGAGAAGCCGATCGTCCACGGCGCGTTCCTCATCGACCGCGTCCGGGCGTTCCTCGAGAAGCATCCGGAGCAGGCCCACGAGGAACCGTTCGCGACGCTCCTCGAAGGCGACTTCGACTTCGTCCGGCGGCTGGGCAAGAGGTTTTTCGCCGACCTGACCTTCTCCACGCTCGCGGGCATGACCGAGGACGAACTCGAGGCCGCGGTCAAGGAGTTTCTGGCGCAGTCGAGGCATCCCGTCTTCGACGTGCCGTTCGGCGACGTCACGTTCCAGCCGATGAAGGAGCTCATCTCGCTGTTGCGGGCGAAGGGCTTCACGGTCTGGATCTGCTCCGGCAGCGGCGTGCACTTCATGCGGCCCGCGGCGGCGGCCTGGTATGGCATCGGACCGGAGCACGTGATCGCGTCGCGATCCACGACGGAACTGCGGGAGGTCGAGCCGCAGCTGCCGCTGCCGCCGTCCGCGTCGCCGAACCGGCGGCTGGCGCTCGTCGTGAAGCCGGAACTGGAGGTGCTCAACGACGAGGGCCGCAAGCCGATCAGCATCGGGGAGCAGATCGGCCGCCGGCCGATCTTCGCCGTCGGCAACGTGGGCACCGGCGGCGACGTGGAGATGCTCCGCTGGTCGCAGTCGAGCAGCCGGCCGAACCTCCAACTGCTCGTCCTCCACGACGACGCCGAACGGGAGATGGCCTACGGCGAGCCGACCAACGAGTCGCTCGACGCGGCGGCGAAGTATGGCTGGCAGGTGGTGCGGATCGCGAGCGACTGGAGGCAGGTGTTCGCGAAGCCGCTCGTCAAACAGCCGCGTGCCGCGCCGGCACCGTCGCCGCCCACTGCCGCCCCGTCCACTCCCGCCCCGCCCGCCGCGGTTGCACCGCCCGCCCCGGCAGCGGTGGAACCCGGGCCGCCGCCGACCCGCTGGGCCGACGAACTCGCGGCCTACGCCGAGCGCGACCGCGAGCAGCCGCCCGCACCCGGCGGGATCGCGCTCGTGGGCTCCTCGAACATCCGGCTCTGGACGACGCTGGCGGAAGACTTTCCCGGGCTGAACGTCATCAACCGCGGCGTGGGAGGATGCCGGCTGTCGGAACTCGCCGAGTTCGCCCCGCGGTTGATCGCGGCGGCACGGCCGAAGGTGGTCGTGGTGTCGGCGGGCGGCAACGACATCGCCGCCGGTGCGACGGCAGCCGAGGTGCACGACGCCTTCGTGCGCCTCGTTGCGAATCTGCGGCCGGATTTTCCCGAGGTCACGATCGCGTATCTCGCCATCAACCCGAGCATCAAGCGTTGGGAGCAGCGTGAGACGCAGCTCGCGGCGAATGAGGCGGTGCGGACGTTCATCACGGCCTCGAACGACGCCCGCCTGCGCTACCTCGACGCGGATGCCGCGCTCCTCGGCCCGGACGGCACGCCCGACCCGGTCTGCTTCGCCGACGACAAGCTCCACCCGAGCACGATCGGCAACGCCCGCCGCGCCGAGATCCTCCGGCCGCTGTTCAGGGAACTCGCGGAGCAGTGACGCCCGGTCACGCCCGTCGCCAGACGTAATCCTCGACCTGGTGCAGGGCCACCTCGCAGCGGGTGAACCGGCAGGCGTTGACGTCGCCGATCGACACCAGCCCGACGACGTCCCCCTCGGCATCGACGACCGGCACGTGTCGGATCCGGCGGCGGCGCATGACCTCGGCGAGGTCGTCGAACGAGGCTTCGGGCGGGCAGCAGACGACGTCGGTCGTCATCACCTCGGCCACGAGCGTCCGCTCGGGCGGCCGCAGGTCGCCGACGACCCGCCGCAGGACGTCGCGCTCGGTGAAGATGCCGACGAGCCTGCGGCCCTCCATCACGAGCACCGAGCCGACGCCCTCGTCGTTCATCCGCTGCGTGGCCTCGAGCACCGTCTCGCGGGCGGTGGCCGTGACGAGTCGCCGCGGCCGCTCGCGGAGCAGTTCCAGCACGGTCTCCATGATCGGGCCCTCCTCGCTCGTGAATGGTAGAACCATGGCCTGGTCGGACGCGTGGTCGGCGCGTCGGCAGGGAGAACGTCGATGCCGCACGACGAGGACACTTGGACGCGACTCTGGTCGGGCCGCTGGCTCACCCCGCTGCCGGAGCGGTTCCGCGAGCCGGCCGCCTGGGGAATCCTCCTCGCGCTGGCAGCCGTGGCGGCGCTCGCGGGCTGGGCGCCCGTCGCCGATCGCCGTGGCGAGGCCTACCTGCAGGCGTCGTTCGCCCGCACGCTCGCGGCGCTCGCCGCCACCCGGGGCCTCGACGGGGCGATCTCGCTCCTGCAGAGCTCCGAGGTGAGTTTCAGTTTCGGGCCCGGAGGCAGCGTGGGCATCGGCCAGGTGCTCGATCCGATCAACGACCTCGTCGAACAGTACGCGTCGCTCCTGCTGACGAGCACCACGGCGGTGGGGGTCCAGCGGCTCGGCCTCGAGATCAGCCGGGCGCTGGGCTGGTGGCTGCTCCTCCCGGCCGCGGCGGTTCTCGGCCTCGCCGCCGTCGCGGGTGGAAGCCGAAGGCGGTCGCTCCTGGGGTGGACGCGACGGCTGTTCTGCATCGCGGTGTTCGCGCGGCTGGCCATCCCCACCGCCGCCTGCCTCGACGAACTCGTCTCCGCGCGGTTTCTCGAGGCGGGCTACCAGCAGGCCGCGGCGGCCGTCGCCACCACCACCGACAAACTCGAGGCCGTCGAGGCGGCCGAAACGCAGACGCCGTGGTACGAACGCCTGAACCCCGTGGACTACGTGGGGGAACGGGCGCAGAAGCTCTACGAGGCGGTCGGATCCGTCGGGGAATCGATCGTGAATCTCGCGATCTACTTCACGATTTCCACGATCGTTTTGCCGCTGGGAACGCTCTGGCTCCTCGCCAGACTGGGAAATTTCGTGTTCGGGGCCGGCCCCCGCGAGGGCTAACGGCGACGCGAAAAACCCGAAAAACGAGGGGGAATTGACCGGCAGGGGCCGGCGGGCGGCCGGGAGTTGCGAAAATTCTGTTTTGCCCGCTTGAAAGCCCCTCAAGTCAACGTAATCTATCCAACTTATCAGGCGGCCGAGTCGTTCGGTCGTCGTAAGAGAAAGGTCTCTTCGACCGACCGACGTTCGGGCGCGTGCGAAAAAACCTGCTCGAGTCTCTCCCTGTTCCCCCTTTCCTTTTTTGGAGGTTTGCGTGATTCGCAAAGTTCTGTCTTGCCTCCTGCCGGCTGTCGCCGTCGTCGCCCTGTGCACCAGCACGTGGGCTGCCGACTGCGGTTCCTGCGGTGGTGGTTGTGCCGGTGGCTGTGAAGGCGCCGTCACGAGTGGCGATGCCTGTGGTGGTGGTTGTGGCGAGGCCGCTGCGTGCGGCACGAAGACGGTGTACCAGCGTCAGTACGTGACCGAGATGAAGACGGTCACCTCGACCGAGTACACCACGGAAACCCGCGAGAAGACCTACACGGTCACCAAGCGCGTTCCGCGGACCGAGGAGCGGACCCGCAC
>Ga0136644_10000272_pt1 | contig 40801 bp, 38 predicted proteins | sample C_130820_EF_Meta_FD_94780 | JGI IMG/M metagenome (GOLD analysis project Ga0136644, IMG submission 94780) | Freshwater microbial communities from Lake Croche, Canada to study carbon cycling - C_130820_EF_MetaG (v2) (version 2) | ecosystem: Environmental > Aquatic > Freshwater > Lake | place...
CGATCGCATCGCGCACCTCGTTTGTGAGGGTGGTTGCGGCTTCACGATGAACCTGCCAGAAACCGTTGTCATCGACGCGGAATTCGCGGTTCCCAACGCGTTCACGAATGACCGTTGGTTTTTTTTCGCCGACGATGAGCCGCGGGTCCCCGATAGACGGTGACAACACGTCAACGGATCCAGACATTCCGTAATTGTCGGAGAGCGGTGCGATGTGGTTGATTCCCTCGGTCGCGAGTGGCAATGACGATACAACGATGATGTCGTGTGAGCGACGGGCGCGAGGTCCGACCTGCCCTTGGTCGTTGACGTGCAGGCGAACCCGTGTGCGCCATCCGAGCCCACCGCGATCATCGTCGCCGGGGAGCGATTCGACCCGGTCAAGAAGCAAGGAAATGGTCGCCTCGTCGAGTTTGCCGAAACGCGCGAGCGAATCCCTCAGGACATCGCGCTTCAGTTCGCGCTGCTGTGGAAGTGCGATGTGACCGAAATCCGCTCCGCCAACACGGGCATGGATCGGCCGGTCGATACTCGCTTCTGCCCAGACGTGCGGGACTCGATGGGGGCTCGCGGTCACGACACGGATTGCGTCGGCACGCCAAAAACTAGCTTTCGAATCATCAGTGACTCGGGCGACGACGGTTTCACCAGGAATGGCGTCGTTGACGAAGACCACACGCCCATCAAGGCGCCCGACAGCGAATCCGCCGTGTGCAATTCCCGTCAACGTCAGTTCGATGTCGGTCCCGATCGATTCACCCATTCGTCCAGCCTACGGTCAGGGTAATGTCGGGCTGTGCGTCTCATACTCGCGTCGACATCCCCCGCCCGCCTCGCCACGTTGCGAGCGGCTGGGGTTGAGCCGCAGACGATTTCCCCCGGCGTCGACGAAGACGCTGTTGTCGCGGCGGCCGGACATCTCGAGCCCGCCGAAATGGTCGAGCTTCTCGCGCGCGCAAAGTCCGAGGCGGTTGCCGACGCCCACGGTGCGACCATCGACGGACTGATCCTCGGGGGCGACTCCGCCTTTGTCATCGACGGAATCATCCACGGGAAGCCGCACGACCCGGCCGTCGCACGCGAACGGTGGTTGACGCAACGCGGCCGCACGGGTGTCCTCTATTCCGGCCACTGGCTCATCGACAATCGCGGCGGGGTCAATCACGGCGGTATCGGAATTGTGACCCACGCCGAAGTTACTTTCGCGGACGTCACGGAATCCGAAATCGACGCGTACATCGCGACCGGGGAACCACTCACGGTTGCGGGGGCGTTCACGATTGATTCGCTCGGTGGGCCGTTCATTCAATCGATCGTCGGCGACCCGCACACGGTCGTCGGGCTGTCCCTGCCGGCACTGCGCAATCTCGTTCGATCGCTCGGAATCGAGTGGACCGACCTCTGGAATCGGTGACCGATACTGACAGAGCGCGCGGCGACCAATAGGCTAAAGGGCATGTCAGCACGCATCACCAAGGTCCTCATCGCTAACCGTGGCGAAATCGCCGTCCGTGTCATCCGCGCCGCCAAAGATGCGGGAATTGCGACCGTCGCGGTCTACGCAAACCAGGACATCAATGCGCAACACGTGAAACTCGCTGATGAAGCCATCAGCCTCGATGGAACGACGAGTGCCGACACCTACCTCGTTATCGCCAAGATTCTGGCGGCCGCCAAGCGCACCGGAGCCAACGCAATCCACCCCGGCTACGGCTTTCTCGCCGAGAACGCCGACTTTGCCCGTGCTGTCGCCGATGCCGGAATCATCTGGATTGGCCCCAGCCCCGAGGCGATTGAACGTCTCGGTGACAAGGTCAGCGCACGTCACGTCGCAGAGAAGGTCGGTGCGCCACTCGCACCAGGAACTCTGAACCCCGTCGGCAACGCTCAAGAGGTTCTCGACTTCGTTGACGTTCACGGGCTGCCCGTTGCCATCAAGGCAGCGTTCGGTGGCGGTGGTCGTGGCCTGAAGGTCGCCCGCACCCGCGAGGAAATTCCTGAATTGTTCGACTCAGCGACCCGCGAGGCGATTGCAGCGTTCGGTCGTGGTGAATGTTTCGTCGAGAAGTACCTCGACAAGCCTCGGCACTTAGAGACACAGTGTCTTGCTGACCACAAGGGCAACGTCGTCGTGGTCTCGACTCGCGACTGTTCGTTGCAGCGTCGCCACCAGAAACTGGTCGAGGAGGCACCAGCGCCGTTCATCACCGATGCGCAGCGCGAGCTGCTCTACAGCGCGTCGAAGAATATTCTTAAAGAGGTTGGCTACGTCGGTGCGGGAACCTGCGAGTTCCTCATCGGTTCCGACGGAACTATCACCTTCCTCGAGGTGAACACCCGCCTCCAGGTCGAACACCCTGTGTCCGAAGAGGTCACCGGACTCGACCTCGTTCGTGAGCAATTCCGCATCGCCGAGGGCGGACTCGTCGATTACCCGGATCCCGTGATCACGGGCCACTCCATCGAGTTCCGCATCAACGGCGAAGACGCCGGAGCAAACTTCCGCCCAACGCCCGGTCCCGTGAAAGCGCTTCGAATCCCGGGCGGTCCTGGCATTCGTGTCGACTCGGGTGTCGTCGCGGGCGACGTGATTTCGGGTTCGTTCGATTCGCTTCTCGCAAAGCTGATTGTCACCGGCACCGACCGCAAAGACGCCCTCGCGAAAGCACGTCGCGCTCTGAGCGAATTCCAGGTCGTCGGCCTGCCGACCGTACTTCCCTTCCACCAACTCGTGGTGAACGACCCCGCGTTCGCTCCCGAAGGGGACACGCCGTTCTCGATCTACACGTCGTGGATCGAAACCGAGTTCAACAACACTGTCGAAGAATACGCGGGCACCATCGGCGCCGGTGAAGCCACCGACACCAGACACGAGGTCGTCGTCGAGGTCGACGGAAAGCGTCTTGCTGTTTCGGTACCCGACTCGCTTTTGCCGACGTCGGCTCGAATCCACAAACCGCTCGCCCCCGTTCGCTCCAAGACCGCTCACACCGGTGGGGGAAGCGGAAGCGATGTGTCATCGCCGATGCAAGCGACAGTCATCAAGGTCGACGTTGCTGCGGGTGATTCCGTCGTCAAGGGTCAAACCGTCGTGGTGCTCGAAGCGATGAAGATGGAGCAGGCCATCGCCGCTCCGCGTGACGGTGTCGTCGCCAAGGTCAGTGCCGAGGTCGGCACGACCGTCAAGGCCGGTTTCGTCCTCTTGTCGCTCGAAAAATCGGAGTAACGCTACCTCGTCAGCAGGTGCATACCCTTTGCGGTGTCGGCGATCCCGCCGGCAAGTGACGGGTACACGCTCCACGACCGCGCGATCTGGTCGACCGTGTGACGGTGTTCCATGGCGAACGACAGGAAATTGATCAGTTCGCTCGCGCGTGGAGCAACGATGACGCCGCCAATGAGGATTCCACTTTCGGGTTGTGCAATGAGCTTGATGAATCCGTCCGTTGTTCCCTGCATTTTGGCGCGGGGGTTGGCGTCGAGATCGAGTTTGTGAACAATCCCATTCACCGCACCCGTTGTCACATCGTTTTCGGTGTACCCAACTGTCGCGATTTCGGGCGAGGTGAAAATGTTCGAACAGACGAGTCTCGTGTCCAAGGGCTTGGCGAAATCACCGAGCGTGTGGAACACCGCCGTTCGACCCTGGTGAGAGGCGACGCTCGCGAGCGGAGGAGCATCCGAACAGTCACCGACGGCATAGATATTGCTTATCGACGTTCGCGCAACCTTGTTGACAAGAATGTGACCCGACTCGGACATTTGCACACCCGCGGTGTCTAGCCCGATTCCCGCTGTGTTCGGAATCGACCCGACGGCGATAAGGCAGTGAGTTCCCTCGATCGTCGAACCATCACCGAGTGTGACGACGACACCGGTTTCCGTCGCGACAACCGATTCGGCGCGGACCTTTGACCGCAAGCTCATGCCACGCCGCGTGAACACGTTTTCGAGCACTTGCGCGGCGTCGCCGTCCTCGCCGGGAAGCACCCGATCACGACTGGACACGAGCGTGACAGTTGACCCGAGGTTCGTGTACGCAGAGGCGAATTCGGCGCCGGTCACTCCGGACCCGATAACAATCAGGTGCTCGGGAACTTCGGTCAGGTTGTACAACTGAGTCCAGGTGAGGATTCGTACGCCGTCCGGCTCGGCCGTGGGCAGCGTTCGTGGTCGCGCCCCGACCGCAACGATGACGGTATCGGCGTCGAAGGAATCGATATCAACGCCGTTTGGACCGGACTGTCGCGCGATCACTCGGTGTGGACCCTCGAGGCGACCTTCACCGTCAATGACCGTCACACCGGCCGCATCGAGCGCCGCCTTCATGTCCTTCGACGTTTCTTTGGCGAGGCGCATGAGTCGCTGATTGACGACCCCCAGGTCAACGCGGACCGCCGGCTTGTGCGATTCGGAAGCCTGGTGGTCGGAATAAAATCGCACACCGAGTTCCGTTGATTCTTCGATGGCGATGGCGGCATCCGCCGTCGCAATCAATGTCTTCGATGGCACCACATCGGTGAGTACGGCACTGCCGCCAATCCCCGCCCGCTCAATGAGCACCGTCTTCGCTCCCAACTGGGCGGCGGCGAGCGCCGCGTCGTAACCACCCGGTCCACCACCGATGACGACGACTCGATGAGGGATGGTGGCAATGGGTTCGGTCATACTTCCATTGTTCCATTGACGGCAACCCTCCACTGTGCGCAGTGGCTCGGCGTTCTAGACTGTTCCCATGACGCACAGCAGCGGGCACCCCCTCGACGACCGTTCCGTAGACCCGAAGGACGTGGCCCGAGAGGCAGCCACCCAAATCGCGAAAAAGACGGGGGTGGCGAAGCACGACATCGCCCTCACGCTCGGAAGCGGTTGGGGTAAAGCCGCGGACTTGATCGGCGAAACCGTCGCCGAATTCCCCGCCACCAACATCACCGGGTTCTCTAAACCAGCGGTCGAGGGCCACGTTGGCACCATCCGTTCAATTCGCACGGAATCGGGTTCCCACGTCCTCATCATCGGCGCGCGCACTCACTTCTACGAGGACCACGGCGTTCGCCGAGTCGTTCATTCCGTCCGGACAGCCGCCGCAACGGGCGCGAAAATCATGGTGCTCACCAATGGTGCCGGCGGGTTGAAAGAATCGTGGGGCCCTGGCACTGCTGTTTTGATCAGCGACCACATCAACCTCACCGCGTCGTCCCCTCTTGAAGGGGCGACATTCATCGACCTCACGGATTTGTATTCGTCGCGACTCCGCGACATCGCCCGCAGTGTAAAACCCGATCTCGATGAAGGGGTGTACGTGCAGTTCCGCGGACCGCACTATGAAACTCCCGCTGAAGTTCACATGGCGGGGCGCATGGGCGGCCACATCGTCGGAATGTCGACAGCGCTCGAGGCCATCGCGGCTCGGGAGGCGGGGATGGAGATCCTCGGTTTCTCGCTCATCACGAATCCGGCGGCCGGACTGGGCGAACCACTGAGCCACGCCGAAGTTATCGCCGCGGGAAAAGAGGCAGAGCCGGTAATGGCGTCGCTCCTCGCCAACGTTGTCGCCGCACTCGCCGAGGCGTAAGCAATGCCCTCGACAGACCTGTTGACGCGTGCCACCGCCTGGCTCGGGCAAGACCCCGACCCGGTCACTGCGACTGAATTGCGGGACCTGATTTCGTCGGCCGAAGCCGGCGATGATGTGGCGCGAGCCGACCTCGCCGACCGATTCGAATCGCGATTGACGTTTGGGACCGCGGGGCTGCGCGGGGCACTTGGAGCGGGACCCAACCGCATGAATCGTGTGCTCGTTTCCCAAGCCGCCTACGGTTTTGCTCAATTCTTGTTGCAGCGCGAAACGCAGCCCAGTGTCGTCATCGGTTACGACGGTCGGGTCAATTCAGACGTTTTTGCACGGGACTCGGCCGAAATTTTCGCCGGGCTCGGGCTTCGCGTCATCCTGTTCGACCACGTCGTGCCGACACCCGTCACGGCGACCTCGATTCGCGAATTGGGCCTCAGCGCTGGGGTCATGGTGACCGCGAGCCACAATCCCGCGGCGGATAATGGCTACAAGGTGTATCTCGGCGGCGGCGACAATGGGTCGCAAATTGTTTCTCCTGCGGACACCGAGATTGAAGCACTGATCCTTCGGGCCGCCGAAATCGACGTCTCGGAATACCCGCGCTCAAACGACATCGAGATCGCGTCGGAAGCCCTCATCGACACGTTCGTCGATAAGACCGCTGCGCTCTCCACCCGCCCAGCCACGCCAATTCGGTTCGTGTACACGGCGATGCACGGCGTCGGCTGGGAGGTAGCGAATCGCTGTTTCCTCGCGGCCGGTCTCGGCGACGCGGTGGTCGTCTCGGAACAGATCCACCCCGACGGAACGTTCCCGACCGTCGCGTTCCCCAACCCCGAAGAACCCGGTGCGCTCGACCTCGCCTTCGAGACGTCGGACCGTGCCGGAATCGAGGTCATCGTGGCGAACGACCCCGACGCCGACCGGCTCGCCATCGCAATCAAAGAAAATGGCGCGTGGCGTCGACTGAGCGGAAACGAAGTCGGAAGCCTTCTCGGATGGCGGGCAGCGGAACGACACAAGGGGTCCGGAACTCCCGCCGCTCTCGCGGCGTCCATCGTGTCAACCCCCGCATTACGTGCGGTGGCGGCCGATTACGGCATCGATTATTCCGACACCCTGACGGGGTTTAAATACGTCAATCGCGTCCCCAACCTCATCTTCGGTTTTGAAGAGGCGCTGGGTTATCTGGTCGACCCCGACAAAGTCCGCGACAAGGACGGAATTTCGGCAGCGGTCGATTTCCTCTCCATGGCGGGCGAACTGCAGGAACGCGGTCTGACGATTGCGGATCACCTCGGAGAATTTGCCGATCGATTCGGTGCGTTCGCATCGACACAAATTTCTCTTCGATTCGACAGCCTTTCTGACATTCCACTTGTCTCGTCGAAGTTCCGTCAGTCACCGCCCGACAGTCTGGGTGGCCGCCGCATCACGGCGGTCGACGATTTCACACATGGATTCGAGAACTTCGCGCCAAGTGACCTGCTCCGTTTGACCATCGAGGGCGGATCCCGTGTCATCGTTCGCCCGTCGGGAACGGAACCGAAACTCAAGATTTACATCGACGCTGTCGTCACGGACGGTGACAATCGACGCGAGCGCGTCGCGGATGTTGTTTCCGAAATTGAAGCGGACCTGCGTAAGTTCCTCGCGTGACAGCGGACATGGAATCACCCACGACAACCCGATGGGTTGCCGTCCACGGAGTGGCTTCGGCACGCGCACTGGTCGTGTGGGGCGGACGGGTCTTCCGGGCGCGCATGGACGATGAGGCGACGGCCGATGCTTGATTTCGCGAACGTCGACTTCCTCGTCGACCCCTACCCCGCTCTCGCCGAGGCGCGAGCGATCGGGAAGCCTTTTTGGCACGACGAACTGGGGATGTTCCTCGCCCCTCGGCACGCCGATGCCAATGCCGTCCTTCGCAGCAAGTCGCTGGGGCGGATCTTCGCTCCCAAGACCCCGGAATCCGAGTGGCACGACTTCAACTTCCTGCACGCCGACTCCATCCTCGATTCCGAGCCGCCGAAACACACCAGGCTCAAATCACTCGTGATCAAGGCGTTCAACCCGGTCACGATCAAGGCGCTGCAACCCGATATCGAGCGAACAACAGCGGAACTACTCGATGAGTGCGAGGCGAAACTGGCCGACACCGGCACATTCGACGTGATCGCGGATTTCGCTGAGCCGCTCCCGGTCAAGGTGATTGCGTTCATGCTGGGATTCCCCGACGCCGACGAACACCTGTTGCGCCCGTGGTCACAGTCCATCGTCAAAATGTACGAGGTCAACCCGAGCGAAAAAGAGCGGGCCGAAGCCCGTGCGGCCGCATCCGAATTCGCAGCTTATGTTCACGGATTGATGAACGAGCGGAAGGTCACCCCAGGTACTGACCTGATCTCGACGCTGGCGGCGGTCGAAGACGAGGGCGAGCGCCTCAGCGTTCACGAACTCATCGCCACGTGCGTTCTTTTGCTCAACGCGGGGCACGAAGCGAGCGTCAACGGGTTCGGGAATGGTCTCGTGGCGGCACTGCGTCGCCCCGAGGTCATGAACCCACTGCGGGACGACCCCCGAGGCGTTTCCCGCACCGCACTCGAAGAGTTCCTGCGATTCGATTCGCCCCTGCAGTTGTTTGAGCGCACCGCAACAGCCGACACCGAGATCAACGGTGTCGTGGTTCGCGAGGGGCAGAAAATCGCGGCTCTTCTCGGTGCGGCGAACCGTGATGCCGACGTTTTCCACGACTCCGATTCGATGGACCTCACTCGTGAATCAAACCCACACATCGCTTTTGGCGCGGGCATACATTTTTGCATCGGCGCTCCGCTCGCCCGACTGGAAATGAACGTGTCGTTGCCCGCCTTGATGGAACGATTCCCCCGTCTCGAACTCGCGGACGAACCCGTTCGGCGGCCGACCTTCGTTCTGCGGGGATACGACACGATTCCGGTTCTCTAGGGAAAATAAATCTCTTTATTTGTGCGGCGTTGTGCACTAGCCTAGAAACTCTCCCCCCTACCTGACAGGACCACGATGTTCACTTCACTTGTTGCGCGCTCATGGATCGCCCGAGGCGCCCTCATTTCTCTCGTCGCAGGCTCTGTCCTCGTCGGGTCGGCCCCCGCGAATGCCACCGAATTCGGTCCAGTCGCACCATACGAAATTGACTTCAACCGCTCATCCACCGATGGAAACATCGTCATCAAGGATGGCGAATCGATGACGCTGTTGAGTCAAACCGAAATCACCCAGGACTGGGCCGGCTGGCCGCTGAAGAAGGGCGCAAAACTGACCCGGACTGCGTTCACGAGTACGTCGGGCGGGGCTGTAGAAATGACGCCTCTTGGGCGTTTTTGGGACGGTGTCGATCCGGAAGACAATGAGGGTTGTGGCTTTTGGGACGACGCGGCTGGACACACCATGGGAGTTTCCGACACGTGTATCCGTTACTTGAGGATCGGCGATCAAGTGCAAGTGACAAATAACACGGGTTCGCCGCAAACTCTCACCACCAACACGATGAGCCAAGTCCTTAAAAACGGCAAGTCGACCCTCACCGGTCAAGAGGGCGTCACCTCGTGGCTTATCGGTGAGTTGGCAGCCGACGGAGGATCGGTGTTGACAGCTTCCGGGGACAGTTCTATCGACGTTCTCTTCCGAGGCTGCATCGATGAAAGTCTCTTGGACACGAACGGCGAGGACCTCACCGTCGAGGTTGCAGTCACCCGAAATGGAACGGCGCTCGGACGGGGAACCGATTACGACCTGTCGTTCAACGATGGAATTACGGATGACTACACGGATCCCGACCTCATCACCTATCTCGTCCCTTCTGTGGCAGATAACGGCGGTCCATTGGAAAACTTCGAGGTCAATGTCGTCGCGTGGGTGAACCGTGAAGATGGTGGCACCTACTCGGGAACCCTCAGCGTTACGAATGCCTCGGACCAATCCGTCCTCGAGGAATGCCCGGCGGACGACCAGGACCCGTCTTTCCCGACGTCGATTGGCCACGTCGATTACTCCGGACAGCCTGCGATTACCATCTCGTCCGCGAAATCACTTCCTTCGCACATTGACCAGAACAAGGACGACTTTTGGCTGTATTCCAGCACGGCCGACGGTTTCGGTGGAATGTTTTACCTGACGTATATGTCTGACCCGTACGTCGCTAGCAATCCTCCGTTGACCCAGATTGTTCACATGAACAGCACAGGAGCCGATGAGAGCTTCAACGACTCGAACGGTTATCTTTCGACGCTCGTGGGTCGTGATGGGCAATTGGACATCGGTCGTTACGACGCGAATGGTTCTAAGTGGTTCACGATTGCTCCGTCGAGCACGAGCTGGTCGATTAAGAAGGGCTCGATGACGACCGGCGCCGTGACGACGACAACCATCTCGAGCAAGACCCTCGCCAAGTCGTGCCCGAAGGGGTACAAGCCGTTTTACCTTTCGGGAATGACGGCGCCCACGGTAAACCCCACGGCGTCCCTGCTGTGCACCAAGGGTCAGTTAATGTCCTACGGGATTGTGTCGCTCACACCAACCGGTGCGACGCTACTCAAGCAATTGGGAAGCGCAACCAGCGCGAGTCCGTGCGTCATTCCGCAGTTTGGGATGAACCCGTCGGCGAGTGCCGGAACTGACATTGCTCTTGCGGTGTACACCCGAACGTCAAGCAAGAGCCCTGAGGATGGATCGTGTGGTGCGTTCGACGCGACGACGACGGCACGAGCAATCACGACAATTTCCCAATCTGGTGCGGTCGTGACGACAAGCGTGAGCGGAAACCCGTGGGGCGTTGACGGGGATGGCGTTAACCACGAGCCCGGCTCTGCCGAACTTGCCCCGGCGAACGATCAGGGAACATCGTGGATCGGAATCTCGTCAACCGCAGCCCAAATGGGTGATCCGAGTTTTCCCGACTACACGTTCACGATTTCGAACGCGGCAACATCGCCAACCCTGAGTGTCGATACCAGCGACGTTGTCACCTTCGACAACGACTTCGGTCCGTGGGCGTGGGTCCGACCGCTGTATAAGGTCTCGGACAGCAGCTGGCTCGTCGCCATTCAGGGCGACACCAGTTTTGACGGCGAGACGACGGCGAAGTATGGGGTCAGCCAACTTAACGTCACCACTGGTCAAATCACGGACGGTCAAGTCGGCACGATGAGTGGTTTTGGTTACTGGACCAGCGGCCGAATCGCATCCACCCTCTCGCTGAAATACGGGAAAGCGGATGGCGCGTATTGGTACGTTCTCAACGATGCCGAGCACTACAAAGTGTCAACGTGGTCGTACTCGATCGGCTAAACACACAAGCGACGGGTGTCGGGGCTTCGGCCTCGGCACCTTTTGCTTTTGCCGATAAACTCTAGCCCGTGGCGCTCAACAAAATCATCTTGTATTACGCGTTCACGCCCGTGGCCGATCCTCAAGCGGTCGTCCTGTGGCAACGCGCATTATGCGCACAACACGGACTCAAGGGTCGCATCATCGTGTCAAAACACGGCATCAACGGCACGGTCGGTGGACCGATGGAGAGCGTCAAGAAATACGTCCGAGCAACCAAGCAGTATCCGGGTTTCGGAAAGATGGACGTGAAATGGTCCGAGGGGACGGGTGACGACTTCCCCCGCCTCAGCGTGAAGGCCCGTCCGGAACTCGTCGCATTCGAGTCGCCCGACGAGATCGTGGTGGGAAGCGATGGAGTGATCAATGGCGGCCAGCACCTCACACCGCGCCAGGTGAACGAACTCGTTGCCGAACGCGGTGACGACGTCGTGTTTTTCGACGGTCGCAATGCGTTCGAGGCTCGAATCGGCCGATTCAAGAACGCCGTCGTTCCTGGCGTTCGAACGACCCACGATTTCATCGACGAACTCGATAGCGGCAAATACGACCACTTGAAGGACAAACCCGTCGTCACGTACTGCACGGGGGGTGTCCGCTGCGAAATTCTGTCGGCCGCGATGCTCAATCGTGGTTTCTCAGAGGTTTACCAAATCGAGGGCGGCATCGTCCGCTACGGTGAGGCCTACCGCGATAAGGGCCTGTGGGAGGGCTCGCTGTACGTCTTCGACCAACGCCTCACAATGAATTTCAGCAACGACGCAGCCGTCATCGGGGAGTGTGACGTGTGCGGCGCCGCAACATCGACGGTTGCCAACTGCTCAAACAACGACTGTCGTCACCGCGCAATCCTGTGCGAAACATGCCTCTCGGACCCCGCGAATCTCGAGTGCGAAGGGTTACACGCACAGGCGCGGGTGTCCGACGAAGTCGGTTAAGCCGAATAGGCCGACAGGAGGAACCTCGTGAGCTCGTCACGATCCTCAACGGGCAAAAAGGCGGCGTCCGCCGCATTGAGTTGCCACTGCAACACGTCGTCGAGGGTGTAGCCGAAGACCTCGCCGAGATTCGCAATCTCGCGCGAGAGGCTCGTCCCACTCATGAGACGGTTGTCCGTATTGACCGTCACCGCGAAGCCAAGTTGATACAGCATGTCGAACGGGTGCTCGAGAATCGTCGAACCAAATCGGGCAAACGCGTTCGTGTGAACATTCGATGTCGGACAAATCTCGAGCGCGATTCGGCGGTCTCGAACCCATTCGGAAAGAGTTCCCAGCGTCACATTGTTCGAGGTTCCGCCATCGACAATCGAGAGGTCGTCGGTGATTCGTACACCGTGTCCGAGTCGCAGCGCACGACCGTCGAGGAGTGCCCCTTCGATGCTCGCGAGGCCATCCGCCTCACCGGCGTGAACCGTTCGCGGAACCCACGCCTCGTCGAGCTTCGCAAACGCCGAGGCAAGTCGCGAGGCGGGAAAACCAATCTCGGGTCCTGCGATATCGAATCCGACGACACCACGGCCACGATATTCGATGGCCAAGTCCGCGATCTCGTCGGCACGGTCCGCCTGCCTCATCGCGCACAGCAATTGCCCGATCTGAATTACTCGACCGGCGTCACGCCCCCCACCGACGGCGGAATCGATTCCCCGCTGAACGGCGTCGACCGCGTCGCGCAGCCCCAGTCCGCTCTCGACGTGCAGTTCCGGCGCCCACCGAATTTCGCCATAGACCACTCCGTCCGCGATGAGGTCTTCGACGAATTCACGGGCGATTCGCTCGAGGTTGGCCGCAGATTGCATGACCGACAGTGTCACCGAGAAGGTCGCAAGATAGTCGACCAGGTTTCCCGAGTCTGCGTTTGCTCGAACCCACGTGTTGAGTTCATCGGGAGTTGCTGCGGGAATGGCGATTCCGTCCGCCGCGGCGAGCTCGACGATGGTCGATGGCCGGACGCCACCGTCCAGGTGGTCGTGCAACGAAATCTTGGGAAGCGACTCGACGGTCACGTCGGTACCAGGGAAAACGTGAGTCACACTGTCCCCCGTAGTTACCTGGGGAAGTCCGATTCGGTTCATCCCGAAATGACCTCGGCGATGAGAGGACCGTGGTCAACCATCGCGTCTCCGATCCCCCAGGCACCGTCCAGCGCCTCGAGCGCTCGCTCAAATCGGGCCGAATCGTTCGCCGAGAGGGTAAAGATCGTGTCTCCGGCCTTTACCGTGTCGCCGGGCTTCACGGCAAGGTCGATTCCCGCGGCGTGAATCACAGGGTCTTCCTTGCGCGCACGCCCGGCACCGAGCCGCCACGCAGCGATTCCGAACGGCAGTGCGTCCATGTGGGAGACGACGCCATCACGCGTTGCCGTGACGACGTGCGTTTCCGACGCGGCGGGTAGCGCCGCATCCGGGTCTCCGCCTTGTGCGCTGACCATCGCGCGCCATGAGTCCATGGCCTTACCGTTGGCAAGGTTCGCGCGGACGTCAACCCCGGTCATCCCCGCGAGGTCGAGCATGTGCTCGGCGAGGGTCACGGTCACCTCGATGACATCGGTGGGCCCTCCTCCGGCGAGAACCTCAACGGATTCGCGAACCTCATTGGCATTCCCGATGGCGTGACCAAGCGGGGTGTTCATGTTCGTGAGAACCGCCCGCGTTGCCACCCCGGCGTCATTTCCGATTCGAACGAGGACGTGCGCCAATTCCTTTGCCCGCTCGAATTCGCTCATAAACGCGCCGTTCCCGAATTTGACGTCCAAGACGAGCGATGACGTGCCTTCGGCCAGTTTCTTGCTCATGATGCTCGATGCGATCAGCGGAATCGCTTCAACCGTCCCCGTGATGTCTCGAAGCGCATAGAGTTTGCGATCGGCCGGTGCAAGACCCGAACCTGCCGCGCACACAACCGCGCCGACGGATTCGAGTTGGGCGATCATCTCGTCGTTCGACAGATTTGCTCGCCAACCCGGGATGCTCTCGAATTTGTCGAGGGTTCCGCCCGTGTGCCCAAGGCCACGTCCCGACAACTGCGGTACGGCGAGTCCGAAACTCGCAACGAGGGGCGCGAGCGGAAGGGTGATCTTGTCGCCAACACCGCCGGTCGAATGCTTATCCGTCGTCTTTTTCGACAGTCCGGAAAAGTCGAGCCGTTCACCCGAGTTCACCATCGCCGCCGTGAGGTCGTTGATTTCGGCCGATTCCATTCCGCGAAGGAAAATCGCCATCGTCATGGCGGACATTTGCTCGTCGGCAACGTAACCCCTGGTGTACGCGTCTATCAGCCACCCGATCTGAGCCATCGACAGCTTTCCGCCGTCGCGTTTGATAGTGATGAGTTCGACTGCGTCGAACGGCTCGATGGTGGTCATTCGCATCCCTCACAAGTTGTTGCTGCGGCAGGGTCCGTCAGGGCATAGGCATTGAGCTCGCGCGGACCGAAAGCATCGGGCAAGACCTGATCGATTGTGCGCATTCCCGACACGGTTTCCAGAAGCATCCCCGGTGCGGAGTGCTCGTACAACAGTTGTCGGCAGCGACCACAGGGCATGAGCACATCACCATGTCCGTCGACACAGGTAAAGGCAACCAGTTTGCCACCGCCCGACATCGCCAAAGCACTCACGAGAGTGCATTCGGCACACAAGCCGACGCCGTAGCTCGCGTTCTCGACGTTGCACCCGCTGACGATTCGACCGTCATCGACAAGCGCCGCGGCACCGACGGGGAAATTCGAATACGGTGCGTAAGCCTTGCTCATGGCGTCATTGGCCGCTGCCCGCAAAGCGTCCCAATCGATGGTTGACATGGTTATCCCTTGATATATGGCTGGCCATCGGCCGCCGGTGCGCGAACACGACCGACGAATCCGACGACGGCGATGAGCGTGACGACGTAGGGGACCATCGTGATGAAGTCGGTGGGGATTCCGGGGTTGACTTGGTTTGCCCAGATTCGAAGGACGATCGAAAATCCGAAGAGTAGCGCCGCCGCCGAAGCCGAGAAGGGATGCCAACGACCCAGGATGACGACGGCGAGTGCGATAAATCCCTGGCCACCGGACATGTTGCGTCCGAACGCACCTACGGCGCCGATTGTCAGTGCCGCACCGCCGAGCCCAGCGACGAGCCCACCAATCGTCACCCACCAGAAACGAGTGCGAGCAACGTTGATTCCGACGGTGTCGGCCGCGAGTGGGTGTTCGCCCACTGCCCTCGCGCGAAGACCGCGGCGGGTTTTGAACAGGATGAACCACAAGACAGGAATGATGATGTACGCCAAATAGGTTGTGATCCGCGACTCGAACAATGCCGGGCCGATGATCGGAATGGCGGAAAGACCTGGAATGGGCATGATCGGGAATGTCCCCGGGAAATTGGTGTTGAGTCCATCCTGCGTGAGCCATTGGGCATAGATGAAGTTCGTGATACCCAAGACCAGAACGTTGAGCACCACTCCGACGATGATCTGGTCAACCAAATACACGATGGCGAAGGCTGCGAGGACCATCGACAACAACGCAGCACCAATCATCGCCGCGACGAGGCCAAGGTACAGATTGTGGGTCAGAGTTCCGACAACCGCTGCGAGAAACGCGCCAGTCAACAGTTGTCCCTCGATCGCGATGTTCACGACGCCGACCCGTTCCGACATGATGCCGCCCATTGCGCCCAGCGCAAGCGGGACTGCGAGAACGACGGCGTTACCCAGGATGAAGGCGAACGGGAGGCTGTTGCCGGCGGCGAGCCACGCCAGCAAGGCAATAACCGCGCTGAGGCCGAACACGAGCGTCAACCACAGAGGCGTTTTCGTTCCGCGAAGTGCGAGGACAAAAGAGACGGCGGCGATGGCAACGAGCGCGACTCCGAGAACGATTCCGACCAGGTTGGACGCGACGAGGAAGTCGGGGAGTTTGATGACGTCGTCTTCTTTGGACCACTGAAACGCGACGGTCTCCGTTTTGCCGAAAATTCCAAATGCGCCGAGGACGACAAGGGCGAATACACCCATGAGGTACGGGGTCTTTTTCGAAACTTTGACCTCAACCTGCGAGAACAGTCCCGGTGTCACAACCGTGCTCATTTCCGACCACCTTTCGTCACGAGTGAACGCCACCAATCGGCGACGACCGTCGACTTCTGCGGTGGTGGCAATCGGAAAATCGCACGAACAAGAGGAGGTGCAGCGATGAAGAGAACGATGAATCCCTGCACGACGCCGGTGATTTCCGGCGAGAGCCCGATAACCTGCATCGCCGGAGCGCCTGCCTTGAACGCGCCGAATAGAAGCCCAGCGAGTAACACGCCGGGCGCGGTGGATGAGCCGAGCAGCGCGACGGTGATTGCGTCAAATCCGATGGTTCCATCAATGTCCGGGGTCATACCGGCGCGGGCGCCCAACGCTTGATTGACAGCGGCAAGTCCAACAAAGGCTCCCGACACCGCCATCGCAATCATGAACGTGCGCTCAACGTTGATTCCCGCGGTTCGCGCAGCATCCGCGTTGTGTCCGACCATGCGGAATCGATAACCCATCGTGGAACGCTCCATGATCCACCAATACGCAAAGACGCCAACGATGGCGAGGATGAATCCCCAGTGCAAGGTGTACTGGTCGCCGAGGAGGTAGGGAAGTTGTGCCGTTTCGGCAGGCGCATCCGACTTCGGGGTTCCACCGCCGTCGACCTCGCGCAACAGTTCAGGGGTGCGGAAGAAGTAGGTGAGAATTCCCGCGGCGATGTAGTTCATCATGATGGTCACGATGACCTCGTGCGCCCCAGTTCGCGCCTTGAGGAATCCGACCACGGCGGCATAGGCCGCCGACGCAAGAATTGCCACGAGCGCCGCGACGATGAGGTGTAGTCCCCAGGGCAGGGACACACGGGTTGAGATCCAGGTCGCCCACAACGCACCGAACAACAGTTGTCCGCTCGCGCCGATGTTGAACAATCCGACTCGGAACGCGAGAGCGATTCCGAGTCCGGACGCGATGAGTGGACCCGCGAATCGAAGAGTCTCGGTTAGTGGTCGAAACGCGACAACGATGTCGTCCGCCGCGTAATTGTAAATTGATCCGCGGAATAGGGCCGAATATCCGTCGGCTATCGCTGTCCAGGCAGCCGCTAATGAATCCGTTGGCCTGGCGGTGAAATACTGCGCGGCCGTGAGGAACGCTTCGTTCGAAAAAACCATAAATATCGCGCCGACGACGAATCCCAGCAGCACCGAGAGCAATGCCCGCGTTGCCCCACCGGACAGAATCTCCTTGAGCACCGCATTTCCACGATTCACGACGGGGGTTTCCGCTGCGTTGTTCATACTGTCGCTCCCGCCATCATTCGACCGAGTGTTTCGCGCGACGTCGTCGCGTCGACGATTCCGACAATCTTTCCCCGATACATCACGGCGATTCGATCGGCGAGAGCCGACACCTCGTCGAGTTCGGTCGAAATAATCACGACCGGCTTACCCGCGTCGCGGGTAGCAATGATTCGCTCATGAATGAATTCGATTGATCCGACATCGACACCTCGCGTTGGCTGCGACGCGATGAGGAGGTTGAGGTCGCGGCTCAGTTCTCGGGCAACAACGACCTTCTGTTGGTTTCCGCCACTGAGTTGTTTGGCCAACGTCGTCTGGCTTGGGGTGCGAACGTCGTATTCGGTGATCAGGTCTTCCGCGATGCGCGCGCGATTAGCGAAATCGATGCTGAGTCCCTTGGCAAACGGCGGACCGTACGACCGATTGACCATAAAGTTTTCGGCGATGGTGAAGTCTCCGACAAGTCCGTCCTTCGAGCGGTCTTCCGGGATGTACCCCACACCCGCATCGATGACTTCGCGGACGGTGGAATCCGTGATGTCCAACTTCCCCAGAATGATTTGCCCACCGGTCACCTCTCGCAACCCAACGAGAGCCTCGGCCAATTCCGTCTGCCCGTTGCCCTGCACGCCGGCTATGGCCAACACTTCGCCGGCGTGAACGGTGAACGAGACATCGTCGACAACCTTGTTGTGTCGATCGCCGACCACAGTGAGGTTCGTCACGGTAAGTCCCGCGTCGCCCTTCTTCGGGGAATGCTTCTTCACATCGAGGTCAACTGCACGGCCCACCATCATCGTCGCCAACGTTGACGCCGAATCGGTGGGTTTCGCATCACCGACAACGGCACCCAGGCGAATGACCGTGATGCGGTCGGCGACCTCTTGCACCTCGCGAAGCTTGTGCGTAATGAAAACGATGGATGTCCCCGCCTTCGCGAGGCCCTTCATGATGGCCATCAGTTCGTCGGTTTCCTGAGGGGTGAGAACCGCCGTGGGTTCATCCAAAACCAGCACCTTGGCATCGCGGGCGAGTGCCTTGATGATCTCAACGCGCTGCTGCGCGCCGACGGGGAGGTCCTCGACGAGGGCATCGGGGTCGATGTCGAATCCGAATCGGTCCGAAATTTCGCGCACCAGTTTTCGAGCCGCCTCGAGGTCAAGCGTGTCCAACGCACCGGTCGGCTCGTGACCGAGCACCACATTTTCCGCAACGGTGAAGACGGGTATCAGCATGAAATGCTGATGGACCATTCCGATCCCGGCCGCCATCGCGTCGCCGGGACCTTTGAAATTCTGGACGACATCGTCCAGCAATATTTCACCCTCGTCAGCCGAATACAGGCCATAGAGGACGTTCATCAGAGTGGACTTACCCGCACCGTTTTCGCCGAGCAGGGAATGAATCTCGCCGGATTTCACCACGAGGTCGATGTGGTCATTCGCGACGAGCGCGCCAAATCGCTTGGTGATTCCACGGAGTTCGAGTTTCATCTTTTCGTCCTTGAAGAGATTAGTGCGGGGGCCGCCGAGACAGTGTCTCGACGACCCCCGACGTTAGCTTTTTACAGCCTAACCGAGCGGGCTGATCGACCCATCGATGATGCCGGCCTGAAGCTCAGCGAGCTTCGCCTCAACGTCAGCCTGTGCTTGTGCACCGGAGTAGTTGGTGATCGGCGAGAGAGCGGTTCCACCGTTCTCGAGCGTTCCGAGGTAGACGTCACCCGTGAAGGCGTTTCCGTCAACAGCGGTCTGCTTAATGATGTCGAACACGGCGAGAGTCATGCGCTTCTCGGCCGAGGTGAGGATCCACTGCGCGTATTCGGGTGAAGCGGCAGCGATGTCCTTGTCGACACCGATCATGCGTCCGTCAACACCGGATTCGGTGATGGCTTCCGAGACGGCACCGAACTGGTCGCCACCGACGGGGAAGATGACGTCTGCGCCGGCTTCAATCTGGCCAGCAGCAATCGTCTTCGACGTTCCCGAGTTGGGCGTGAAGTCACCGATGAAGTCACCCTTTTCGGATGCGGGGTCCCAACCAACGACCTTGACGTCCGTCGCGTTGTCCATGCCCCACTGCATTGCTCCGTAGTAGAAACCGGTCATGAAGTCGGTGACAGCAGGAATCTGCATTCCGCCATAGGTTCCGACAACCTTCGAAGCCGACTGTGCGGCAGCAAGGTAACCCGCAAGGAACGACGACTGGTTCATCGCGTAGTTGATGGGCTTGAGGTTGGTTGCACCGTTCGACCATCCGTCAACAGTGACGAAGTTCATGTCGGGGTTTGCCTCAGCGGTTGCGTTGACAGCGTCAACGAGGTTGAAGCCAACGGCAATCGTGATGTCGCACTTCTGGTCGACCATGGCCTGAAGGTTCGGAGCGAAGTCGTCCGGGGTTGCCGATTCGGCGTCCGAGGTCTTTACTCCGAGTTCGTCCTTAGCCTTGACGAGTCCTTCGTAAACCGACTGGTTGAAGGACTTGTCGTGCCACGATCCCTCGTCCGAAACGGCGCAAGCCAAGTAGTCGATTTCTGCGACGGGGCCGGCGGTGTCGGTGGGTGCTGCGGCGCAACCGGTCAGGATGACCGTGGCTGCACTCGCAAGCGCGAGCCCAGTCCAGGCACGCGATGTGATGTTTTTCACAGGGTGATTCCTCTCATTGGATGGTGTGGTTCCCAGTCCAGCGGATTCCGAACGGTCACCACGTCTCTGGGTTCATCTTATTGTCGGGCGTCCACTGAATAAAGATTTCGCCACGAATTACCCCGAAAAACAACCGAATCGTTACATTTGAGGAACTTTTCGACGAATTCAACGGACCGGATTCACAGGACCGCATCGTCTCCTGATCGTCGAATCTGCTCGACGATGTTTTTGACCCGTTGTGCGTGAGCCGATGTCGTCACCAGTAGAGCATCCGGCGTGTCAACGACCACAATGTCCTTGACACCGATGAGCGAAATGAGTCGAGTTGTTTGCGACACAACCACACCGCTCGACCCTTCATTGAGGACTCGCGTGTTTTCGCCGAGCGTCGCGAGCACGTTTGCGCGACCGTGCGTGTGCAGCCGAGCGAGGGATGCGAAATCCCCCACGTCATCCCATCGGAAATCCCCGGGAATTACGGCGAGACGATTATGTTCGGCCGCTGGCTCGGCAATCGAGTAGTCAATTGCCACCGCGGGAATTGTTGGCCACACCCGCTCGACGACTGCGGCGCGATGGGGCGTATCCCACGCCGCCGCGATTTCCTCAATTGGGTCGGCGACATCGGGACGATTCGCGCGAAGCTCGTCGAGTAACACACTGGCCTTTGCGATGAACATCCCGGCGTTCCATAAATGCGAGTCGCCGTCGACGTATTCGGTCGCGGTCTCGAGGTCAGGTTTCTCAACGAAGCGAACGACTCGCAGGGCGTGCGCAGCTTTGGGCACCTCGAGCGGCTCACCGGATTCGATGTATCCAAACGCCGTTGACGGAGAGGTCGGGCGGATCCCAATCGTCACGATGTACCCAGCACCGGCTGAGGCAATCGCTTCGTTCACGGCGGCGGCGAAGCGGCGCTCATCCTCGATGACATGGTCTGCGGCAAACGATCCGATGATTGCATCGGGGTTGCGTCGAACGAGAATTGCGGCGGCGAGGGCAATGGCCGCCGTCGAGTCTTTTGGAGACGGCTCGAGCACCGTGTTGTCGCTCGTGAGCGTCGGTAATTCCTTGGCGATAGCCTTCGCGTGTGCCTTTCCGCAGACGATCATGATGTTCTCGCCGGCGATCGGCTCGAGTCGATTCCACGTCTCCACCAACAAACTGTGTCCGCTTCCGGTCAGGTCGTGAAGGAATTTGGGGGCGTCGGCACGGGACAGCGGCCAGAGGCGGGAACCGATTCCACCCGCCGGAATAATCGCGTAGAAGTTGGCATCGCCGTGCTCGCTGGTCATGTTCGATAGCCTACGCGAGGGCAGTAGACTGTTGTCGAAACGTGCTGAAATGAGGAGGAATCCAGTGGTGGACACCGTCGCTCGGAATTCACGAACTGTGATCCGGGGAACGCTCTATCGCGGACACGAGGGAATGTGGTCGTGGGTTCTCCACCGCATTACCGGTATCGCGATCTATTTCTTTTTGTTGGTTCACGTGCTCGACACCGCAACGGTTCGGCTGGATCCAGAGGTCTACAACTCGGTCATGGGGTCGTACAAGACTCCGATTATGGGACTCGGTGAGGCCGGGCTCGTGGCTGCCATCGTCTTCCACGCACTCAACGGTTTGCGCATCATCCTCGTCGACGCCACCCGCTGGGGAACGCGCTACCAGAAGGTGATGTTCTACATTGTGCTCGCGCTCTGGGTTGTTCTCATGGCCGCGTTCCTCCCCCGCCACCTCATGCACGTGTTTGGAGGCTAATCGTGAAGTTCTTCCGCTTCGATCGCCTCGCCTGGATCTTCATGCGTGTCTCGGGTGTCGTCCTCATTGGACTCATCTTCACGCACCTCATCGTCAACCTCATGCAGGACGGTGGCGTCAAGGCCATCGACTTCGCGTTCGTCGCCGGAAAACTCGCAAACCCGTTCTGGCAGTGGTTTGACGCCGCGCTGTTGTGGCTCGCGCTCATTCACGGAACAAACGGAATGCGCGTCGTCATCGAGGACTACGTCTATCGCACGGGTCTCAAGCGCACACTTCTCGTGTTGATGGGTATCTCGACGGCCACTCTTATCGTCCTCGGTACCCTCGTAATCTTCACGCTCGATCCGTGCCCCGTCGGCACCCCAACCGATTTGCTTCCCTCGTTCTGCCCCGTTGACTGACATTTATACATAAGGAGTTAGACCGTGACCACGGTTCATCATCACGAATACGACGTTGTCATTGTGGGCGCGGGTGGCGCAGGAATGCGCGCGGCCATCGAATCGGCCCCCCACGCAAAGACGGCGGTCATCACCAAGTTGTACCCGACGCGTTCGCACACTGGAGCGGCGCAGGGCGGAATGGCCGCGGCACTGGCCAACGTCGAAGAGGACTCGTGGGAGTGGCACACGTTCGACACCGTCAAGGGTGGCGACTACCTCGTTGACCAGGATGCTGCAGAGATTCTCGCGCGCGAAGCAATCGACGCGATCATCGACCTCGAGAACATGGGGCTCCCCTTTAACCGCACGCCGGACGGCAAGATCGACCAGCGTCGATTCGGTGGCCACACGCGGGACCACGGAAAAGCACCCGTCCGTCGCGCATGCTACGCCGCCGACCGCACCGGGCACATGATTCTGCAGACGCTGTTCCAGAACTGCACCAAGCTCGGTGTCGAGTTCTATAACGAGTTCTACGTCCTCGACCTCATCTTGACCGAAGAGAAGGGCAAGACGCGCACGAGCGGTGTCGTCGCGTACGAACTGTCGACCGGTGACGTCCACGTGTTCAATGCGACCTCCGTCATCTTTGCGACTGGTGGATTCGGCAAGATGTTCAAGACCACCTCCAACGCCCACACCCTCACGGGCGACGGCGTCGGCATCGTCTGGCGCAAGGGAATCCCACTCGAGGACATGGAGTTCTTCCAGTTCCACCCGACCGGACTTGCGGGTCTGGGAATCCTCCTGACCGAGGGCGCACGCGGCGAGGGAGCAATTTTGCGAAACGCGAGCGGTGAACGCTTCATGGAGCGCTACGCCCCGACGATCAAAGACCTCGCGCCGCGCGACATCATCTCGCGTTGCATGGTCCAGGAAGTCGCTGAGGGCCGCGGAGCTGGACCGCACAAGGATTACGTTTTGCTCGATTGCACCCACCTCGGTGCCGAAGTTCTCGAGACGAAACTTCCGGACATCACCGAGTTTGCTCGCACCTACCTGGGCGTCGACCCGGTCACCGAACCGGTTCCGGTTATGCCGACCGCTCACTATGCGATGGGCGGAATCCCGACGAACACTGACGCCGAGGTCCTCCTCGACAACACAACGGTCATCCCTGGACTCTTCGCAGCGGGCGAATGTGCGTGCGTATCTGTTCACGGATCGAACCGACTCGGAACGAACTCGCTTCTGGACATCAACGTGTTCGGAAAGCGGGCGGGACGTAATGCCGCGGCCTACGCCAACAAGGCCAAGCGGCCCGCGCTTCCCAAGGGAACGGAATCATTCGTCCTCGGGCTGATCGAACAGATGCGCACTGCCGACGGAACGGAAAGCGTCGCGACGATTCGCAAGGAACTGCAACTCGAGATGGACCGTAACGCACAGGTATTCCGCACCGAGGAATCGCTCAAGCACGCCCAGACCGTGATCGAAAACCTGCGCAAGCGATACGCGAAGATTGGTATCCACGACCGCGGACAACGCTTCAACACCGACCTTCTCGAAGCAATCGAGCTCGGGTTCCTGCTCGATCTCGCCGAGGTTGTCGTCGTTTCCGCTCGTAACCGAAAGGAAAGCCGCGGTGGTCACATGCGCGACGACTTCCCGGACCGCGACGACAAGAAGTACATGAAGCACACGATGGCTTACAAGAAGGGTGAAAAAATCGCCCTCGACTGGAAACCCGTCGTCATCACGAACTACCCACCCATGGAGAGGAAGTACTAATGTCCGAACTCGGCGTGGTGCAATCGTTCACCGTCACCTTCATTGTTCGTCGCTTCAACCCGGAAACGGATCAGGAACCGTACTGGCAGGATTTCGACGTCGAGATGTTCTCGACCGACCGAGTCCTGGACGGCCTTCACAAGATCAAGTGGGAACAGGACGGATCGCTGTCGTTCCGTCGCTCGTGTGCACACGGTATTTGTGGATCGGACGCGATGCGCATCAACGGCCGTAACCGTCTCGCGTGTAAGACCCTGATCAAGGACCTCGACATCTCGAAGCCCGTTTATGTTGAGGCCATCAAGGGATTGCCGCTCGAAAAGGACCTTATCGTCGACATGGAGCCGTTCTTCGCCGCCTACCGCGAGGTTCAGCCGTTCCTGCAGTCATCGTCCAAGCCGGAAAAAGAGAACCTTCAGTCGCCCGAGCAACGTGCGCGGTTCGATGACACCACAAAGTGCATTCTGTGCGCCGCGTGCACGACGTCGTGCCCGGTGTTCTGGACCGACGGTCAGTATTTTGGACCCGCAGCGATCGTTGCCGCGCACCGATTCATTTTCGATTCGCGCGACGAGGCCGCCCAGGTTCGTCTCGACATCTTGAACTCGAAAGAAGGCGTGTGGCGTTGCCGCACCACCTTCAACTGCACCGAGGCGTGCCCGCGTGGGATTGAAGTCACGAAGGCCATCGCCGAAGTGAAGCAAGCCACGATTACCGGCGTTCGCCACTAAGTTCTGTCGCTGAATTCGTCTATGAGCCCCCCGGTAACCACAGCCCGGCTCGTTGTTATCAACACGAAATCAGCGACCAAAGAAGATGTCATCCGCGAGCTTGTCGATTGTCTTGTCGCTGAAGCGCGCGTCACTGATCGGGAGACTTTCGTTTCCGAGGTTTTGGCGCGCGAGGCCGTCATGGCGACGGGGATTCACGGCGGAATCGGAATCCCCCACGCGCACAGCGAGAGCGTAACCACTCCGTCCGTTGCGGTTGCCACCAGCACAGCAGGAATACCGTTCGGCGCGCCTGACGGTCCCGCGCATCTCATCTTCCTCATCGCCGGTCCCAGCGGAGCGGATAACAGCCATCTGCAAATCTTGGCCGCAATCGCCCGAAAAGTGGTGCATGACGATTTTCGAAACGCACTTATCGCCGCAACCGAGCCGGCATTCATCGCGGAAATAATTGACAATGAGGTTCAAGTATGAAAATTGTTTGTGTCACTTCGTGTTTCACGGGGATTGCCCACACCTACCTCGCGGCCGAAGCTCTCGAAATCGCTGGTAAAAGTCTCGGACACGAGGTACACGTCGAGACGCAGGGCCCCGCCGGGTCAGACCACTTCACGCAGAGCATCATTGATTCTGCGGATGGCGCCATTTTCGCCGTTGATATCGAGGTTCTCGACCGGGATCGTTTTGCAGGCAAACCGTTTCTCGAGGTTGATGTCGCCACGGCAATCAACGACTCAATTGAGATCATGCAAATCCTGGCGGCTCGCATCGCCGACGGCACCGCTGAACGTGTTGCCGCAGTCTCGCACCAACCCGAACATCTCCCGCCGGGTCCTCGAGGTAAACCGACTAAAAAAGGCTTTTTCGCGCGGCTTTTCGGTGGAGGGCGCTAGCACCAATCCTGCGTAACGCCCACATTGTCGAAAGTAGGATTGACACATGAGCACGCGAATCGCCTCCATCAATGTGAACGGCATCCGCGCCGCGTATCGCAAGGGGATGGGCGATTGGCTCAACGAGCGAAAACCCGACATCGTGGCCATTCAGGAGGTCCGTGCCGAACGGTCGGACGTTGACGCGCTGGTCGATTCGTCGTGGCACATCGTGAATGACGAGGCGACAGCGAAGGGTCGTGCGGGAGTTGCCATTGTGTCGCGCATTCAGCCCATCGAAGTCCGGACGGATTTCGGTGCAACCGATTTCGATAGCGCGGGTCGCTGGCTTGAGGCGGATTTTCAGATCAACGGCAAAGTCGTCACCGTTGTGTCCTGTTACGTTCATTCGGGCGAAGTGGACACTCCGAAGCAGGTCGAGAAATTCAAATTCTTGGATGCCTTCGAGGTGCGCCTCGCTGAACTTGGCGCAAACGGCAATCTCACGCTGGTCATGGGCGACCTGAACGTAGGTCATCGAACGCTCGACATCAAGAACTGGAAAGGCAACACGAAGAAAGCCGGGTTCTTGCCCGCCGAACGTGCATATTTCGACCGAATCGTTGGTGCGGAAGGCGACGAGGCATACAACGCGGGCGCTGGTCTCGGTTGGATCGATCTGGGTCGTCGATTCGCCGGAGAGGTTCCCGGCCCCTACACCTGGTGGAGTCAGCGCGGGCAAGCGTTCGATACCGACACCGGGTGGCGGATTGACTACCACCTCGCATCCCCTGCGCTCGCGCCAAGCGCGCTCACCTACGCAATTGATAAAGCAGGCTCGTGGGATACTCGCTGGAGCGACCACGCGCCCGTTGTGATCGATTACGACATTTAAGGACGGACATGACCGGACCACGACTGTTTTCGGGAATGCAACCGAGCGCCGAATCGTTGCACCTCGGAAATTACGCGGGTGCCTTGTTGCAGTGGCGCGATATGCAGTCAACGCACGACGCAATTTTTTGTGTCGTCGACCTGCACGCCATCACCGTTGCTCAAGACCCAGCCGCTCTGCGCGAGAACACCCGGCGAACGGCTGCGCAATACATTGCGGCGGGGATTGACCCCGACCACTCAACACTGTTTGTTCAATCGCATGTCCCTGCACACGCACAGCTCGCGTGGGTTTTGAACACCATCACGGGATTCGGCGAAACGTCGCGGATGACACAGTTCAAGGACAAGTCGGCCAAGCAGGGTGCGGATTCGGCAAGCGTCGGCCTGTTCACGTATCCGATCCTTCAGGCCGCAGACATCCTGTTGTACGACGCGGTGACGGTTCCCGTTGGCGAGGACCAACGCCAGCACATTGAACTCACGCGCGACATTGCCAATCGTTTCAATTCGAGATTTGGCGACACTCTGACTGTTCCCGAGGTGCGAATCCTCAAAGAGTCGGCGAAGGTCTTCGATTTGCAGAACCCGGAATCCAAGATGTCCAAGTCGGGTGAATCTCCACAAGGGATTGTCTGGTTGCTCGACGACCCGGCCGTCACCGCAAAAAAGATCAAGTCCGCTGTAACGGACACCGAACGGGACATTCGATTCGACCCGTCTAACAAGGCGGGAATCTCGAACCTTTTGGGAATCCTTTCGCTCCTCGGTGGGTCGTCCGTTGCCGCGCTGGAGGCGGAGTTCGCGGGCAAGGGCTACGGTGACCTCAAGAGCGCCGTAGCGGACGTCGTCGTCGCCGAATTTGAACCGATACGCGCCCGCGCCATGGAGTTGCTGGCCGACCCCGCGGAACTGGACCGCCTTCTCGCGGTCAATGCTGAGCGTGCGAACGAAATCGCCGAGGCTACTCTCGGTCGTGTGTATGACGCAATGGGGTTCCTTCCCCGCCGGTAATTCTTGGACAATTCTTTGACCTTGCAATGGCACGATTCGCCTATCGGGGTTACGATTGTCCTAGAGCACGTGCTCCGGGGTCAGTGAAAGTCTGAGCCGGCGGTTAAAGTCCGCGACCCGCAAGGCCTTGGCCGAGCGGTTGACCTGGTGAAATTCCGGGACCGACGGTTAAAGTCCGGATGGGAGGAAGCACGATGGGGTTCGCCGTATCTCGGTGGACCTCGCGACCACCTGTCGCATCCCCGGATTCCCTGCTCGGAAGGAGTCCCCATGCCAATCAGTACCTACGACGAGGCCATGCGTCGAGCTCGCGAGCTCGCCGAGCGCGGCTCGAGAACCGGTGAGAACCCCCAGGTGGGGTGCGTTCTTGTCGACGAGACGGGCGCAATTGTCGCCGAGGGGTGGCACCGCGGCGCGGGAACCGCCCACGCGGAAGTCGATGCACTATCCAAGGTGGAAAGCGGCCGGGGTCTCACCGCCGTCGTCACCCTTGAGCCCTGCAACCACACCGGACGAACCGGCCCGTGTGCTCAGGCGCTGATCGAGGCCGGTATTACCCGCGTCGTGTATTCATTGGACGACCCGGGAAACGAATCCAGTGGCGGCGCGGAAACTCTTCGCGCGGCCGGCATCGAAGTCATTTCCGGTGTGCTCTCTGGCGAGGGCTACCAATTGGTCGAGCGCTGGCTCACCGCAAACCGACTCGGGCGCCCCTGGGTGACCGCCAAGTGGGGGTCGAGCCTTGACGGTCGCACCGCCGCCACGGACGGCACGAGCCAGTGGATCACCTCGGCCGAATCACGCACTTACATCCACCAGTTGCGAGCGCAACACGACACCATCGCGATTGGAACGGGAACGGCGATTGCCGACAACCCGACTCTCACGGCTCGCACCGCGGATGGGAACCTCTACCCCCACCAGCCGCTCGCCGTCGTTATCGGCGACACTCCCCTTCCCGACGGATCCGGACTGTGGGGTCATCCCCGCGGTGTCCTGCAGGAATCTGGTCCGCTCGTCGAGATCCTCGAACGTCTCTATAACATCGGAATTCGCAGCTTGTTCCTTGAGGGCGGACCCCGCCTCATGAATTCCTTCATCCGTGAGGGCTTGGTTGACGAATACGTCGTCTGCCTGGCCCCGATGTTGCTTGGCGGTGACAAGACGGCGACAGGTGATCTCGGCATCTCAACGTTGACGGCAGCCCGCCGCCTCGTGGTTACAAGCACCGAAGTCATGGGCGGAACCATCGTCGTCACCGCGAGGGAGTCCCACTAGTGTTCACCGGAATCATTGCCGAGCTAGGCTCCATCACATCGGTCACGCCGAGCGGTGACTCGGTGCGCGTCACGGTCCGGGCACCCAAGGCCGTCGCCAAGGCCGGCCACGGCGACTCGATCGCCATCAGCGGCGTGTGTCTAACCGTCATCGAAAAATCCGACGATTCGTTCGTTGCCGATGTCATGGGACAAACCATCACGATGTCGAACCCCGACCAGTGGCACGCTGGACGTGCCGTAAACGTCGAATCGGCGATGGCTGCCGGCGACCAGTTGGGCGGCCACATCGTTCAGGGGCACGTCGATGGCACCGCACGCGTCATCGACATTCGACCAAGTGGAGATTGGAGCGTCCTACGTTTTGCCCTGGACAGGAATCACGCTCCGCTGGTCGTTGATAAGGGATCCATCACGATTGACGGCGTATCCCTGACCGTCTCTGCAATTGGCACCGACTGGTGCGAAGTTTCCCTGATCCCCGAAACCCTCGTCGCAACGACGCTGGGTTCCCTCTCAATCGGCGACACCGTGAACATCGAAACCGACATTCTCGCCCGCCACATCGCGAGGCTTGCACAATTCACAACAGAAGGAACATCATGACGCTCATGGACAAGGCAATAGGCCAACTGCGCGCGGGACGACCCGTACTCGTCACCGATTCAAAGGATCGTGAAAACGAGGGCGACGTCGTTTTGGCGGCCGAATTGGTCACGACCGAATGGCTTGCCTGGACTATTCGATACACGAGTGGATTCCTCTGCGCTCCCATGACCAACGAGCGGGCGAACGAACTAGACCTTCCCCTCATGGTCGAGCACAATCAGGATTCGCGCCGAACGGCATACACGGTCAGCGTCGATGCCGCGGAGGGCATCACCACGGGGATTTCGGCGCACGACCGTGCCGAAACCCTTCGGGTGTTGGCCAACCCCGCCAGCGGGCCCGGTGACCTCATCCGTCCCGGTCACATCATTCCGCTTCGGGCAGTCCCCGGTGGAGTTCGCGAACGCGCGGGGCACACCGAAGCGGCCGTCGATCTTCTGACGCTCGCAGGGCTTCAGCCTGTCGGTGTCATTGGCGAACTCACCAACGATGACGGCTCGATGATGCGAGGTGACGCGCTCGCCGCGTTCGCGAAAGAACACGGCGTCCTCATCGTCTCGATCGAGGAGCTCGTCGCCCGTCTTGGAAGTGATTGGCAGTCGCTGCCGGACCCCAATGCCGACCGTTACTCGTTCGAAATTGAGACCCGAGTACCGACGACACACGGGGCGTTCCGAATTCGCGCGTACCGCGACCACGAGACGCGGGTTGACCATGTCGCAATCGTTTCGGGAACTCCCACCGACGGCGCACTCGTCAGATTGCACTCCGAGTGCCTCACCGGCGAAGCGATGGGATCCCTCAAATGCGAGTGCGGTCCTCAACTTGATGCGGCGATGGAAACCATCGACAAAGAAGGCGGTGTCGTCGTCTATTTGCGAGGGCACGAAGGTCGCGGAATCGGGCTCACCAACAAGCTGAAGGCCTACCGCCTGCAGGAGGACGGCTTGGACACCCTCGACGCCAATTTGGCTCTGGGTTTACCCGCTGATGCGCGCGACTACGGTGTAGCCGCGGCGATTCTGAAAGACCTCGGCATCTCGTCCGTTCGCTTGCTGTCCAACAATCCCGAAAAGCGCCGTCAACTCATTGAACACGGCATCGAGGTCACCGAACTCGTTCCCCTCGTGGTGGGAGTTGGCGACGTCAATATTGGCTATCTCGGAGCCAAGCGCGACCGCATGGGCCACCAGTTGCCGGGTGAACTGGTGAATTCTCCCGCGGTCGAGGACGAGGGAAACTAACGATGGCGGGCCACGGAACGCCGTCAATCGACGTTGATGGGCACGGCATGAACGTCACCGTCATCGCGGGTTCATGGCACGACGACATCACGAATGGATTGATTGCGGGTGCGATCCGCACGCTCGAAACGGCCGGCGCCACGCACACGCTCGTGCGGGTTCCTGGAGCCTTTGAACTCCCGCTTGCTGCTCAAGTCGCGCTTCGACGTGGCGCTGACGCAGTCGTGTGTCTCGGAGTCATCATTCGAGGTGGGACACCGCACTTCGATTTCGTGTCGAACGCTGCGACGGATGGACTGACGCGGGTTGCCCTTGATGAGGGCAAGCCCGTCGGGTTCGGCGTTCTCACCCTGGACGACGAGCAGCAGGGGCTCGATCGCGCGGGGCTCGAGGGTTCGCGCGAGGACAAGGGCGCAGAGGCCGCTCTAGCTGCTCTCGCGACCGCGGCAGTCCTTCGCGACATCCGGCAGGGATAAACTGGGGCAACCTCGATGTAAGGACTCCGATGGTCGCTCCGTATCTGTTGGTCCTCGCACATTCACGCTCCGGTAGCACCTATCTTCTCGACCTTCTTCGTTCCCTGACTGGCGTAGCCTCCCTCGGCGAATTTTTTCATCGCGACCCGAAATTTCAGAAGGCCGATTTCGTCGCTGAGGCGCTCGCCCCTTACGGGTCACACGCGGCCTTGGCCGAAGCGGCACTAATTGATCCACTTGAGACTCTTGCCTTTCGCAAGAGGATCGACGGCATTTCGTTGTTCGTGGTCAAAATTCTTGGTCAACAACTGCGCGATGACCGCGCTCGTCGGCTCATGATCGACAATGCGGCCGGTGTCGTCGTACTTCGGCGCAACCCTTTTGCTGCGTGGGTGTCGCGTGCCCTCGTCGACCAATCGAAAACCTGGGTGAACGCAGACACGAATGGATTCGACGTCACCTACGACGAAGCGTTTTTCCTCGACCGAGCTCGCGCGTATTCGACCCAGATCCGCGACTTCCTGATTCTCGTCACGGAATCGGGAAAACCTTTCGTGTCGATGTCCTATTCCGACGTCGTCGAATTGGGTTCGCCCGCGGCGCTGTGGGAGTTCCTCCGCACCGCAATGCCGTTACTTCCGGAACTTCGACCCGACCCCGCCTGGACGCCTCGAATCGCGCGTCAGGACGAGCGGCGTCCGATCGACCGCATTACAAACCGAGACGACGCCATCGCAAGCCTGAATCAACTTGGGCTCGGCTACCTGGCGGACAACACCGACACAGACGACCTCGAGTACCTTCTGTCCGTGCTCGCGCCACGGCCGAAGCGTTCGGCTTTGGGGCGACTTGCGGCGGCCGTCACCCGTCGGGTCGGCGGCTCGGCCAGCTAATCGAGGAACAGCGCTCGTAGGCGACGTGAGACGACAACCACGCCAACACCCAGCATGACGACGTAATACCCGAGGTGGGCCCAGATCATCGGGGTGATCGCTCCTGTGGTCAGCATCCGGACAAGTTCAACGCCGTGCCACAGCGGGAAGCACTCGACCATGATCTGGATTGCGGGCGGATAAATCGTGATGGGGAAGAACGTTGCCGAGAACAGGAACATGGGCAACATCACCATCGGCAGCCAGTCCATTTGTTGGAAGGTTTTCATGTATGAGGTGAAGGCCATTCCGATTGACGCGAAACCCGCGGCGATGAGAATCACCGCCGGGATTGCCAGAATCGCGAGCGGGGACAGCACGAGCCCCATGATGTTCATGACGATGAGGAACCCGATGGCATAGACCCCGCCGCGAAGAAGCGCGAGCGTGATTTCACCGATTGCGACGTCGAGCGGGCCGAGCGACGTCAACAGCATCGTCTGGTACAACTTGCCAAAATTGAGTTTGAAGAACACATTCCACGTCGAGTCGTAAATCGCACCGTTCATCGCCGACACCGCGAGGAGAGCCGGGGCTATATACGCGCCGTAAGGGACCGATGCACCGTCGACGTCGATGGAACCGATGATCCCGCCGAGCCCAATACCCATGGACAGCAGATAGAAAACAGGTTCGAAAAATCCACTCAAGACGATGAGGTAGTTGTTTGACATTGTCGCTCGGAGACCGCGTTCGATAACCGCGCGAGCGTTGCCTCCCGACATCCCCCCGAAACGTCTCTTCGGAGGAGCGGCCGCGCTGACGGGAACCGCCGACGTCATCGGGTCAACCTCGTTACGAATGCTCGATGCATGAAATATCCGCCGATGAGCGCGTACGCAACCAACACCACGACGTGCGTCACCGACAGCCAGATTGGCTCCAAAGCTCCGTAACTAACTGACCGGCCAAGCTGCGTTGCGTGCCAGAGCGGCGAGATCCAACCCACCCATTCGAGCCAGTCCGGGACCTGTGAGAGTGGAAAAAATGTGCCCGAAAACAGGAACATCGGCATCACGACGAGACGTTGAATGAGCGCAAACTGTCCGCTATCGTCCTCGATACTCGCTGAGTACGCCCCAAGCGGGGTCAAAATTGAGAACGCCCCGAGGATTGCGATGGGGATCATTACCCACCCGGATGAGAGCGGGACAGCGCCAAAGGCGACAAGGAACCCGAAAAACACGCCCGCGGTGAAGGTGAACCGAATCGTCAGGTGCACAAGGAACCCGCCAACTATCTGACCTGGCGTAATGGGTGTCGCGTGGATGGCGAAAAAGACTTTGTGCCATTTGAAGCCACTCAGCACGGGGTACATCCCCTCCTCCGCGCCAATCGTGAGAATTGTCGACATCAGGAGTGCCGGCGCGACGAAAACGAGAAACGGAACGCCGTCGATTCCGTCTGGGATGAGGTTCGCCAATCCGATCCCCAGGGCGAGCAGGTAGATGAGCGGGTTCCCGAACGACGAGGTGACGACGTAGCTGACGTACCCGCGCATTTCGCGAAGTCGTAATTCGGCGACGTACCACCAGCCCCAGCGACGAGAATTCTGGGCTTCAGCCTTTATTTCAGCGACGGTCGTCATTCGACGAGACTCCGGCCAGTCAGGCGGAGGAACACATCCTCGAGCGATGAACGACGAACAAGGCTTGTCGTCGGGTGATGTCCACGCTTCGTAATTTCGGCGAGGTCGCGTTCACCGTTGTCGCTGTAAATGAGGATTCGATCGGGCAAGATTTCCTGACGTTCACCGATGTCGGTAATCTTTTTCGCAATCGACGCGTTCTTGTCAGAACCGTAACGAACCTCAAGAACTTCCCTGCTCGAATACTGGCGAATGAGCTGTGCGGGCGACCCCTCCGCCATGATCGCACCCTTGTCGACCACGACAATGCGGTCGCTCAACTGTTCGGCCTCGTCCATGTAGTGCGTGGTCAAAACGAGCGTGGTGCCGCGTTCCTTGAGTCGGAACAACCGGTCCCACAGGATGTGGCGAGCCTGCGGGTCGAGACCCGTCGTGGGCTCGTCAAGAAGCAACATTTGGGGATCGTTCATGAGCGAGCGAGCAATGGTGAGTCGTCGCTTCATCCCGCCCGACAGTGGCTCGACCTTGGACTTGGCTCGATCCGTCAATTGTGCGAATTCGAGAAGTTCATCGGCACGTGTCGCGACCTCGGTGCGAGACATCCCGAAAAAGCGACCATAGGTCAGCAGATTTTCGCGGACGCGCAATTCCTGGTCCAGGTTTTCTTCTTGCGGGACAACACCGAGTTGCGAACGGATCGCGGGACCATCCGTGTTGGGGTCCATTCCGAGGACCTCGAGGTACCCCGAGGTGCGAGTGGAGACCGCGGCAATCATCTTCATCGTTGTTGACTTGCCGGCGCCGTTCGGCCCCAACAGTCCGAACGATTCACCCCGCTGCACCTCGAACGAAATGCCGTCAACGGCAACGAAATCGTCGTATTTCTTGACGATGTTTTCAGCACGAATTACAGGTTCAGACACAAAGACATAGTCTAGTAGTGAGGGATGTTCCACAGCGATTGGCCCAACAGTCGACGCAACATTCCGCTGTAGTGACGAAAAGGACGTTCATGTCATCTCCCCGTTTTGGTGGATTCCGCCGCGGTGGCACACCGGTTGAGTCTAGTGCCCAAAAGGCCACTTTCAAGCAATTGATGCCCTACCTTCTTGAGCACAGGGGAATCCTGGCCGTCGTGATCGTCCTCAGCCTGCTGGGTGCCGGGGCGTCTCTGGGCCAGCCGCTCATTGTGTCGCAGGTCATTTCGTCCGTCCAGGCGGGGACCGACTTGGGATGGCTCGTGCCCGCCTTGATTGCTCTTGTCATTGGAAGCGCGATTCTCTCGAGTGTTCGCCATTACCTGTTGCAACGCACGGGTGAAAGCGTGGTGCTCTCGTCACGGCGTCATCTCGTCGCTCGACTTCTCAACTTGCCGATCAATCAGTTCGATGCCCGCCGCACGGGTGACCTCGTGTCCCGGGTCGGCGCGGACTCGACGATGCTGCGGGCAGTCCTCACGCAAGGGTTGGTCGAGGCCATCGGCGGGTTGGTCACATTCGTCGGTTCCATCATCGCGATGCTCATTATCGACCCAATTCTGTTCGGCCTTACCTTTTCGGTTGTCGTCAGTTCGATGGTGATTGTCATCGTGCTCTCCCGCCGAATCCGGGTGTATTCACGGCGTGCCCAAGACCGCGTCGGCGACCTCACCGCGTCGGTCGAGCGCGCGATTTCCGCGGTCCGAACCGTTCGCGCCGCAAACGCGGTCCAGCGCGAAATCGACACCGTCGATGACGATTCGCGTGGCGCGTGGAAAGCAGGGCTCGATGTCGCGCGAATTTCCGCGTTCGTCATTCCGATCTCGGGTATCGCGATGCAAGTGTCGTTCCTCGTTGTGCTCGGGGTCGGTGGATTCCGCGTCGCGAGCGGGGCAATCGAAATCTCACAGCTCGTGTCGTTCATCTTGTTCTTGTTCATGATGATCATGCCTCTAGGGCAGGCCATCGGCGCATTCACATCGGTCGCGCAGGCACTGGGTGCGTTGGGTCGCATCCAAGAAATCATCGACCTGCCAAGCGAATCGGCGAACGATGTCGTGACCGAAACCCTCGGTGGCGAACTTGGAAAAGTGGCGATCGAATTTGATGATGTGTCGTTCGCCTACGACCCCGAAACCCCCATTTTGGAGAAGGTGTCGTTCCAGGTGAAGACGGGAACACGACTCGCGCTGGTTGGCCCGAGCGGTTCTGGTAAATCAACGATTCTTTCCCTCATCGAGCGCTTTTACGACCCACAGTCCGGGTCGATTCGAATCGGGGGCCACGACATTCGGGCACTCAACCGAACCGAACTTCGCGGCGCGATCGGATACGTCGAACAAGACGCTCCGGTACTCGCGGGATCGATTCGGGACAACCTCATTCTCGGTGCGCCCGACGCCACCGACGAAGAATGCCTCGCCGTGTTGGATGACGTGAATCTGGCCAACATTGTTGACCGCGACGAGCGCGGGATTCACTCACCGGTTGGCGAAGGCGGCGTGCTGTTGTCAGGTGGTGAGCGTCAGCGTCTGGCGATTGCGCGTGCGCTTCTCGCGGCGGCCCCCATACTGTTGCTGGACGAATCAACGTCCAGCCTCGACGGGCTCAACGAACAGTTGATGAAAGATGCGATTGATCGCGTGTCCGCGCAGCGCACACTCATCGTCATCGCGCACCGATTGTCGACCGTCATCGACAGCGACCAGATTGTCGTGCTCAATAAGGGTGCGGTCCTCGGTGTCGGAACGCACAAACAACTTCTCAAGGTTGTTCCGCTGTACCGCGAACTAGCCGAGACGCAGTTGTTGACTCCGAGTGAGTCCTAGGAAAAGTCTGCGTCCGGCGCAAGTGTCGGAATGAACGCGCTCGGCGCGTTGAAACCGTGAGCGAGCATCCCGTTCGATTCCCGCAGGTAACACGAACCGCACAGCGACTCGTAGGTGACACTGTCGCCGTCGATCGCGACCTGAGCACCGTCAAAGATGAACTGCCCGTTGACGAGTCGGGCGTTAAACATCGCCTTGCGCCCGCACCGGCAAATCGTCTTCAGTTCTTCGAGTGCGTGCGCGATTTCCAAGAGTCGGCGTGAGCCGGGAAATGCGATGGTTTGAAAGTCGGTGCGAATGCCGTAGGACAGCACGGGGATGTCCTCGAGGATTGCGATGCGAAGCAAGTCGTCGACCTGGTCGACACTCAGGAACTGCGCCTCGTCGATGAGCAAGCACGCAACGTCCTGGCCCGTCGTTGACTTCGTTTGTGCTCGATACGCCTCGAACATCGTTCGAACATCATCGTTCGGCCCGATGACAAAGTTGACGGTGCGTTCGACGCCCAGTCGAGAAACGATTGACGCCTCCCCTTTGGTGTCGATTCGGGGCTTTGCGATCAACACCTGTTGTCCGCGTTCCGCGTAGTTATACGCGGCCTGCAACAGTGCCGTGCTCTTGCCGCTATTCATCGCGCCATATCGGAAATACAACTTCGCCATGAGACGAGCGTACCGAACCTCAGCCTCCCTAGGATGAGTGCCATGCATCGTTTCGTTGTCGTCGCGGCTCTTGTCGCTGTTCTCGCCGGGTGCGCTCCAACAGTCCCGACTGCATTGCTTGACCTGAAAGACGAATACGTCGCTGATGGCGGAATGTGTGCGTCGTGGTCGGCGTTGAGCGAACCGCGAGCAATCGCCGCGATCGAATGTGATGGCGGCGGAAAAATCTATCTCTTCGATTCTGACGCGTCCCGCTCGGACGTCGTCAAAACTGAACTCGAGGTCAACAAGGACATCCGTGCGCGAACCCACATCATGTTGTCAGGCAACACGTGGCTCGTCATCGACCGGATCGGAGTGATCGTGTCGTTGCTTCCACAAATGGGCGGCATGATTCAGGGCCGCAACGGTGCGAATCCGTAAATCGTCCTAAAGTGCGCGTTCCGCCATCTCGACGACGTTCGACAGCAACATCGCCCGAGTCATCGGTCCAACACCGCCCGGGTTTGGCGACACCCATCCGGCAACGGTGCTGACGTCCGCCGCGACGTCACCAGCGATTCGGGTCGTTCCATCAGCATTCGTCACCCGAGAGACCCCGACATCAAGAACAATCGCGCCAGGCTTGACGCTGTCGGCCGTCACGATCGACGGCGAGCCAGCGGCCGCAACAATCACATCTGCGCCAGCGATGTGATCAGCCAGATTTCGCGTTCCGGTGTGCGTAAGGGTCACGGTGGCATTGACTTCTTTTCGAGTCAGCAACGAGCCGATGGGCCTGCCGACGGTAATTCCCCGCCCAATAACGACCACGTTGAGGCCGTTCCACGAAATCCCGTGGTGCTCGACGAGTTCGATGATGCCCCTGGGGGTGCACGGCAGTGGCGAATCGATTGGGCCGGAGGTGCGGTTGACGAGTCGACCGAGGTTCATCGGGTGGAGTCCGTCGGCATCCTTCAACGGATCGATGCGTTCGAGGATTGCATCGGTGTCGATGTGAGCAGGCAACGGAAGCTGGACAATGTATCCGGTCACCTCGGCATTAGAGTTCAGCTCGTCGATCACCGCCTCGACGTCGGATTGCGTTGCGTCTTCGGGTAGGTCGCGGCGGATTGAGGCGATACCGACCTCGGCACAGTCCTTGAGCTTTCCGGCGACGTACCACAGCGAGCCGGGGTCGGCACCGACGAGGACCGTCGCTAACCCTGGTGTGACCCCTTTCGCGCGAAGGGCGTCAACGCGAACGGCGAGGTCGGCCTTGATGGACGCGGCGGTCGCCGTGCCATCCAGCAACCGAGCCGTCATCGCGCCTACTGCTCGAGGCCGGGATACAGCGGGAACGCCTCGGTGAGTACCTTCACGCGTCGCTTGAGTTCGGTCGCGTCGGGGTTAGGCATCAGCGCGTGCGCAATGATGTCCGACACTTCGGTGAACTCGGCGTCGCCGAAGCCGCGGGTCGCGAGCGCTGCGGTGCCGATGCGAACGCCGGAGGTCACCATCGGTGGGCGAGGGTCGAATGGGACCGAATTACGGTTAACGGTGATTCCCGCATCGTGCAGCAGATCTTGGGCTTCCATTCCGTTGACCACCGAGTTGCGCAGGTCGGCCAGGACGAGGTGAACATCGGTTCCTCCGGTGAGCACACCGACACCGGCCGTTGTGGCATCTGCGGCCGTAAGGCGTTCCGCGAGAATTCGGGCTCCTCGGATGGTTCGCTCTTGGCGTTCCTTGAATTCGGGAGTCGCAGCGAGCTTGAACGCCGTCGCCTTTGCCGCGATGACGTGCATCAGCGGACCGCCCTGTTGCCCGGGGAACACCGCCGAGTTGAGTTTCTTGCCGAGTTCCTCGTCGCGCGACAGAATCAGCCCCGCGCGCGGTCCACCGAGTGTCTTGTGAACCGTCGTCGACACGACATCCGCGTAGGGGACGGGGTTCGGGTGCACACCCGCGGCGACGAGTCCGGCGAAGTGCGCCATATCGACCCAAAGTTTCGCGCCGACCTCGTCGGCAATCTCGCGGAACGCCGCGAAATCAAGGTGACGCGGGTAGGCACTCCAGCCGGCGATGATGACCTGCGGCTTGTGATCGTGCGCCTTCTCTCGGACAACGTTCATGTCGACGAGGAAAGTTTCGGGGTCGACACCGTACGAGACGGCGTTGTACAAACGACCCGAGAAGTTGAGTTTCATGCCGTGCGTGAGGTGTCCGCCGTGTGCGAGCTCAAGACCGAGAATGGTGTCGTCTTTCGTCGCGATCGCGTGCAACACCGCGGCGTTCGCCGTCGCGCCCGAGTGGGGCTGGACGTTCGCAAAGGCCGCACCGAACAACGATTTTGCGCGCTCGATAGCGAGCGACTCGGCGATGTCAACGAACTCGCACCCGCCGTAATAGCGCTTGCCGGGGTAGCCCTCCGCGTATTTGTTCGTCAGCACCGATCCCTGCGATTGAAGTACGGCACGGGACACAAAGTTCTCGGAGGCAATCATCTCGAGATAGTCGCGCTGACGACCGAGCTCGAGGTTCAGGACCTCCGCAATCTCGGGGTCAACCTCGGACAGTGGGGCGTTGAAGGTATCGCGGTCGTTCACGGGGCTCCTCGCTGAAAGGTCGTTTCTCAGACCATTCTAGTTTGCCGCTAGCGCCCGTTCCCTGCGCCTCGCAATAAGTGCGACTGTTGCGCCGCCCACCAGCACTAAGGCACCGAGATACGGCAACGACCCAATACCGAGCGGCACAAGAAGAATTCCACCGATAAACGAACCGCTACCGATACCCAGATTCCACGCCGTGGTGCGCATCGCGCCGGCAAAGTCACGAAGCCGTGGACTGGCCAGTTCCATGATGTATTGCCCGAAGAGTGGCTCGGTGACCGAGAACCCAAGACTCCAGAGTGCGATAGCGACAATGGCGAGAACCTGCGACGAGGCGACAAGGTTGAGTGCCACCATCATCGCCGCCATGAACAGAATTGCCATCGCAATGTTCCGAGACAGGTCCTCGGGTCGTCGACCGAGTCGTTCCGCGACGATGATTCCGATGGTTCCACCGACGCCGTACGCCGCAAGGGGGACCGCCACCGTCAACGGTGTGAAATGCGCAATCTCGATGAGGAACGGCGCGATATACGGGTAAAACAGGTCTCCGCCACCGACGACGAGGAAGACGCCAGTAACGCACAAGAAGACCATGGGAAACGACCGGTCGCGCACGGTGGAATGCTTGGTACCCGAATTTTCGGTGTGCGGGTTCGGAACGGGAGTGAGCAAAAAGAACAGGCTCGCGCTCGCGCCGACCGTCATGATTGTCATGATGACGAATCCGAAACGCCAGTCGGAAATCGCGGCGAGCGCCGAGCCCAACGGTAACCCCAGGATGAACGCCAGATTGGCCCCCGCCGAGATGAAGAGAAATCCGCGCGAACGCCATTTCGATGGCAACATCGTGGTCACATACCCGGTCGCGATCATCCAAAACATGCCGTTTCCGAGCCCCCCGATGATCCGAGAGACGAGCAGTAATTCGTAAGACGGTGTGAAGGCCGACATGACATTCGACACCGTGAAAAGTACGACCGACGTGATCAGGAGGGATTTACGACTGAAGCGTCTCGTTGTCAGTGACAGTGGAATCGCGGTCAAAACCACCGTCGCCGCCCACACCGAGACGAGAAAGCCAATCTGAGAGGTACTGACGTTCAAGTCTGCCGACATCGAGGGAAGCATGCCGGTTGGCAGAAACTCGGACGTCACCGTCGCGAAGACCGTGAATCCGATTGCGAACATCGCGGTCCACGGAAAGCGTTCGGTGGTTGTTCGTGTTGTCATGTCCGACTTTCCTATCGCCCCGCCGCGAC
>Ga0136644_10000275_pt1 | contig 40675 bp, 37 predicted proteins | sample C_130820_EF_Meta_FD_94780 | JGI IMG/M metagenome (GOLD analysis project Ga0136644, IMG submission 94780) | Freshwater microbial communities from Lake Croche, Canada to study carbon cycling - C_130820_EF_MetaG (v2) (version 2) | ecosystem: Environmental > Aquatic > Freshwater > Lake | place...
AAATATTTTTTCTCGTTTTCTACTTGCTCTTTTAATTTCTTATCTAAGCTATCTTTTACTTCTTTTAATTCTGCTTTTTTAATAGATACAATCTCTTTTTTGGTGTACAAATTTGCTAAATCGCTATTGTCCCCTTTTAAATTTCTTAATTCTTCTAAAACAACGAATTTTCTTCGTTGTTGTACTTGTTTATCATACTTTTCAATATGTTCTTTCATATTTATTTATAAAATATGGTAAGATAATAATTTACTGCAATCTGTGTAAAAATCTATTTTATCTTATATTCACCAACGCTGATAATATCTTGATATATTTCCTGATATTCCTTACTCTTGGGATCATGTTTCTTTATTGATTCCATTTTATCTAACACAGTACCTTTGTAATAAATGTCCTCTTTTAATATATTGTTCAAATCTTCATTATTTACAACATATTTATATAATAAATTTTTATTTTCTAAGTTAGAACTCTTTGTTTTGCAACGAAGAGGGTAAAGAATCCACTGTAGAGAACGTATGGGATAATTATCGATGATCAAATTAATTTTACTATCGACTTCATTCAATAAATATTCCACGGATTGATCTCTCAATAAAAGATGATTATTTTTTAAATAATGACGATGATACCATAACAAGCTCGAAGATAAATAAAGATTGGATACAATATCCGACATATTTCCAGATAACATTTGTTTCGATTTGATTTTACCACCTAGAAGTGCTACGAAATTCGAAAGTAGGCTGAATTTCAAAGTAGCGTAATCCAAACGCATTTCCATATTTTTATTGTTTAACATAAATTGTGGTGGACAGAAAAGTAGCAAATAATTCGTCATGATTTCAGAAAGCATAGCATTAAAGTTCTTACGAAATGAAAGAAGATCGTTGCCTTGTATGCTTTCAAAGATAGGGAAAATATAGGGATGACTCTTGTTCAAACCTTGTCCAAAAATAATAAGACCACGAGTTAAAGTATTAGAACCCTCTACTGTGATACCAACTGGGGATGCGTTATAAAATTTAGTGAAAAAATTGTTTTCACCAACACAGATTGCACTTCCTGCATAAATATCCATACCATGATTTAAAATATTTCTTGCACGATCTGTGGTTTGTTGTTTCATAATTGCTGTAATCACAGAAGGTGTAGATCCACTATCTAAGATATGATTCGTAAATTGAACAGAAGTATGAATAATCCATGTATTTAAATACATATCTACAAACTTTTCACGAACGGCTTCCATATCACCGATCTTCATATTAAACTGTTGACGTAAATTAATGTAATTCATCATCGCATAAGTAACATATTTTGATGAACCATTTGCAGTAGCAGGAAGACTCACACCACGCCCAACCGCCAAACATTCCATTAACATCTTCCACCCTTCACCAATTTTATCCTCACCACCAATTACCTGAGCTGGGTCAATATGGATTGTACCTTTTATGGTTCCATTCGGAAAACCGGAATTATTTGGATTATGATAGGTATTGCATAAATCTGGATAATGTTGTTTTTCAATTAACGCTAACGTTATACCAGATTTATTATTTACTAATAAACTATCTGGGTCGTTAAGTTGAAATGCGATACCCATTAAATTAGAAACTGGTGCTAATGTGATATACCTTTTATTCAACGTTACCTTGATTTTTACTTTCCCATTTACCATTTCGACAATACCTTGATCTATTTTTCCTACAGCATCGCTACCATTATTAGGTCCAGTCAATCCAAAACAGGGTATGAATGTACCGTTGGAAAGTAAGGGCAGATAGTAATTTTTCTGTTCTTCTGTACCATAATGTTGGATTAACTCACCAGGACCTAGTGAATTCGGAACCATAGTAACAACACCTAGAGAAGGATTATAGGAAGAAATTTTGGAAAGTATCTTTGATTGGGCAGAAACAGAAATCCGATTTCCATCGTATTTTTTATCAATTATCATACTCAAATACCCCTTGTTACCTAAATATTTTAGCCTTGAATTGATTTTTTCATTCGGATATAATTTTTCCTCTCCAAATAAGGATAACATTTTATCTGTTTTCGATATGAACTTTTTTTCATGTTCTGTAAATTTCTTTAACGTGGATGCATCATAGAGTTTTTTATAATCTATTCTTCCTTTAAAAAACTCTCTATCAATAGAAACACCACCTGATTTTAATGCTATGATTTCAGTTTCTGAAATCTTAGGTAGTATCGATTTGACACGTTGGAATAAATATTTATACATATGTATAATGATCATAAATATTTATTTATACTTTTTTTGATAGAATTAATTTTTTTATTTCTAAATTTTTACTTTTGTAATACAATTCCTAATATTCTTTGATAAAGTAGTAGTCCAGCATCCTGAATTGGTAAAACATAAGCGTATGTATTGCCAGTATTATTATGAGAATGCCAGAGTCCTGGTGGTGTAATAAACATCGATCCCTTATTCCAATATATCTTTTTGGGATTAATAATATTGCCATCTTGGTCCAATTCCTCACCCATTAAAGTATAAACGTTTTCACTATCTTCACAACCAATACATAAATCTAGAGCAACCGAATTATGCTTATGAGGTTTTTGGACAGTATTTGGCGGAAGTTCATTATAGAGTGCCCATAGAACTGGTGTAATTGTATTAATTCCTAGTTTTTCTGTATCTTTATTACTTAATAGAATACCCTTTCTATTGTTGAGCGGGTTGGACAAGCGTTCTAAATTTTCTAATAGGAATTTCTGTGTGAATATGGTAGGTTGGAAAATCTTTTTTTCGGCTTTGCTACCTAGATAATTCAATAGTGGACTATCATTAATGTAATAGATTTGTAATTCGTCATCTCCCGTACCTTTTATGATTAAAGATTGGAAACAAGGTGTGATATAAATATCACCTGTATTTACAAGTTTTGCTTCTTCCAAGTCCATATGAAAACTTGCATTTCCTTGTAGTACATAAAACAGATGGGATGTCGCATTTAAATTGCGAAAGTTTTTGTTGTCAACTTCAATATGATCTTTTGGACTAAGTTTAATAAAAGATGCCAAAAGATTCGGTGTCGTAGAGGGATGAGAAACATGAAATACCTCAGAAAAATTTATGGTATTTATACCATACTTACATTCTTCAATACTCTTTTCATAGATAGGAACTTGATTTAACGTGGGATTCACATTCTTTTCATACTCATAGGCTGAAATATAATCATTATCCATAGATAAGTATATTTATATTGTTGCAATAACTTTAAATCAGTTTTACATTTTTTCATTTCTAATTTTCTGTTAAATATTATTCAAAAACAACTTAGATGGTTTTTTAATTAGTAATGTAAATGAATAACATTTTTCTAGTCCTTATTTTTTCTATTTTTTCACCAATACTTAGTTTCAAAGAAACTAAGCCAAACTTTTGTATAAATTGTAGACATTTTATCACTGATAATGATATTGGGTTGTTTGGAAAATGTTCTTTATTCCCATTAAAAAATGAGAAAAACGGCTATTTAGTTAATGGTATCCAAGAAGATGAGATTATAGATTTTCATTACTGTTCAGTAGCCAGAAAGCGTGATACTATGTGCGGAAAAGAAGGGATACTACATAAAAGAAAATATTTTAAATCTGGTGCGTATAAGAAAAAAAATTGATATATTTTATTTGTATATAATTTACATTACATACAAATGGAGAAAACAAAGCGAATTTATCGAAAAAAGTGTCGAGGTGGATTTGATGGATGTACAACTTACATAGGCGACCATAAAGATGTGGATGGTGCAGGATATTGTGAATCCTGTGATAAATATATTGATGAGAACCCATGGGATCCGTATTGGGAACACATGGAACAAGAGTTTGGTGATTCAGAAGAATACGCGGAACTCGAAAAAGAAGGACTAGTAGAAGATTATGATGCTTATGAAAAGGCGTTTGAAAAATATCAGGAAAATTATGAGAAGTGGCCAGACATGAGAAGAAGGATGGCAAAAGAGAGTAAAAAGAAATAGGAAACCCAATAAAAAAATATTTACATATTTACATTTTTTTAATTGGAATCTTGGTTTCCTTTACTTCTTGGTTATCAACTTATTCACCTTCTTCTTCTCACTAGGCTTTCCTGTACCCGACTGAATAACTTCACGCTTTGCCTTATAAATCGTATACTGCTTCTCCAACTGCTCAAGTTCATCCAACCACATCTTCTCCAACGTCTTCGCCTTCAACGCTTCCAACTCTGCCTCTGTATCCGTCTTTTCCTTCATAATGTTCGCCACATTCTCTTCCGTCACGGAATCCATCGGCATCTTAATCAAGTACTTGAAATCTCCATCGAGCTGAGCAAAGTTCATACCCGTAAGTAGGGTGGTCACTTCCTCCGCCTTCTTACGCCTCAAATCCACAGTACCCTTCAAGGTTTCCTGGATATATCTGGCACGATTCGAAAGCTTCACCAACTTCTTCTCCATCGCTTCTACCAAATAAGCCTTTCGCTTCTTATACAGGTCCATACGAACACCATAGAAATCATCGATAATCTCTTCCACCGTCTCGTACTTATGCAACTTGAATTCGCTGTTGAACATATGCATGTTTGTAGTACTGACTGTCGTGAACAACTTCAACAATTTCTCGAGTCCGTTGCAACCATTCGCGTCCACAGATTCCTCCAACTCAGCAACCTTACCCTTCGGAAAGACAACTGTGAAATCCACAGAAACCTCTGTACTTACCGAAGTAAAATCCTTGATGGTTGGGGGGATCTTCTTACCAGCCTTATCTGTAGAGCCATCCATCAACGTTTCCAAGAATGTCGTGTAAGGCATCGTCCAAGTTCCAACTGGCAACTCTGTAATTCGGATCTTATCTTCGGATACTTTCTCATAGCAACCCTTAACCAAGAACTTTTGATCCGCAATCTTAGAAATCGCACCCTTAAATCCCTCATAGTAGGGAACAAACTCAATAAACGTAGGCGACAACTTACTCAGCTTCAACTTCAAATACTGGATCAATTGCATGGGATTATAAGGCTCGATATTGCACGAAAATCCTGTGCCAATACCTGAAATTCCATTCATCAAAGCAAACGGAAGAATCGGAACATAGAACTCTGGTTCGACCATGGTGCCATCATCATTTAAGTAATTTAGAACCGCATCGTCGGCCTCGGGGAATAGATAGCGGGTTAGAGAATTCAACATGGTAAAGATATATCTTTCCGAAGCACTATCATCACCGCCATGAAGACGCGTACCAAACTGACCATTTGGTTCCAACAAGTTAATGTTGTTCGAACCCACAAAATTCTGTGCCATGTTTACGATTGCACCGTTGAGACTAGCCTCGCCATGGTGATAGGCGGAATGCTCGGAAACATAACCCGAGAACTGGGCAACCTTGATTTCGCTAGTTAACTTTCTCTTGAACGCACTAAACAGAATCTTACGAGTAGATATCTTAAGACCATCTACGCCATTTGGAATCGATCTTGCATTATCATACGTACTGAAATGAATCATTTCTTGGTTGATGAAATTCTCATAGTTCACAGTAGGATGGCTGGTATCCAAATAGGAATTTTTATCGTAGTTTCCTAGCCAATCCTTACGGTCGTCAGCACGAGTCTTGTTAAAGACCTTATCGATACAGTCATCACTTGTTTGACCTGAATAGATAAAATCCACAATCTTCTTGTTGGCGAAATATTCCTTGAATTCCGCAGCAGTTGAAGTACCAAGACCCTTAAAATACTTGATTGTCCAAGTAGAAAGAGTTGCACTCACAGTTTCCTTCCACTTATTATACTCACCGTCGTTATAGAATAACCTGACCATAGGACCCTTCTTAGCACGAAGAATCGGTGTGTTCATGAATGAAAGGAAACCGGGAATCTTGATAAGACTTGCCCATTCACTATGGAACAAATTAATACAGAGTCCCTTGATATGCGAACCATCCAAATCCTGATCCGTCATAAACATTACCTTGCCATAACGCAAGTTCTTATGAACATCCGCTAGAGTAGCATACGTCTTGCCTGTTTCTAGACCGAGAATCTTCTTCAGATCCGTGATTTCCTTATTCTCCGAAATCTTCTTTACTTGTTGTCCACGCACATTTAGTACCTTACCCTTCAAGGGATAAATACCGATGGTGTTCTTATCCGAACTTGAAAGTCCGGAAACAATACCCGACATCGCCGAAAGTCCCTCACACAAAATAAGTATACAATCCTTGGACTCGGATGTTCCGCTGTTGTTTGCATCGATGAAGTTTGCAATTCCACGAATGGTCTTGGTTTTGGAACCATCGGTCTTCTTTGCCAACTTATTTTCCTTGGCCTCTGTCAACGACATCGCCAAATCCATCACACCCATCTTCGCCACCTTCTCGATAAAGCTATCTGAAACAACGCAAGATGAACCAAACTTATTGGCGGGTGTGTTCATGAAATCCTTGGTCTGACTATCAAACGAAGGATTTTCCACATCGCAACGCAAGAATAGCACAATCTGTTCCTTGATTGCCGATGCATTTACCTTAATCTTCTTCTTTTTCTCAATATAATCGCACAACTTACGAATGATTTGACCCGTAATGTAGTCGACATGCTTACCACCCTTGAACGTGCAAATACCATTTACAAATGAAACCTGCATAAACTCATGTGTTGGCGACATCGCAACCGCATACTCCCAACGCTCGTCAGATTGCTCGTAGACACGTTTCGACTCGTCCTTTCCACCAATATACAAATCAATATACTGTTGGAAATTCTTCACAGGAATCGTCTCCTTGTTGTAAATTACCTTGATCTTCTTAATCGAGTGGTCGGTAACAGCACCGATGTCGTAGATACGCTTCTTCAAAAGGGCAACCATATCCGAAGTGAGACCATGAACACCGAGGCGGCGATAGTCGGGCTTGAATGTCACAGTAGTATACGGCTTAGTGCTTGTCGAAACCTTGGTAATAGTCGGTGGGCAAATCTCATCCAAGTTCTTCTTAAACTCCTGGACATACTTCAGACCACGCACATGATCCACCGTCTCAATCTTACCATACTCTGACCAAATCAGAACCAATTTGAAACCAAAACCATTTTTTCCACCCACAATCTTTTTCTCGTCTTTGTTGTAATTCGTGGAAGTACGAAGATGACCGAAAATCATCTCAGGGATCCATAGGTTATTCTCAGGATGCTTCGCAATATCGATACCGTTTCCATCATTCGACATGGTAATGGTACCATCGTCAGAAATGGAAGTCTCGATGTAGGTGACGAACTTCTTCTCCAGCATGTTGGATTGAATCATACGGATCACATGGTCACGACAGTTCACAATACCCTCGTCAAAGAGCTTGTAAAGGCCAGGAATGTACTCGATGTCCTTCAACACAATCTTTTTACTGGCATCATCATAGACCCACATACTCGCATCTACATTCTCAACAGAACCAATATACGTATCTGGATTATCCAAGATGTGTTGTTTATCGGTTTTTTGTTGATACTGCTTCGCCAAATCAGCACCAGCACCACCAGCCTTAATCACAAGTTTCGACGACATTATAATAACCTAACAATTTATAATTATATAGTTTGCGATTATTTATTTCAATTTTTTATGGGGGACCCCCTTTGACTATTTTTCATAACATTATTTAAGTACTACTTTTTTTATATTGTTAATATATAGGATGCCAAATATGTATGATATTGTAAAAGTTTGCGAACAAAGGAGAGTCGAAAAACCATTTATTAAAGTAACTTCTGGAAACGATCCAACTATAAGTACAGCGATGCGTTATTCCAGTTATGTTGAAAATACAACACCTAAAACTCAATATGTTAGTAGTGCCGGAGCTCGTTTAGCATCCCAAGGTATTACTTATGTAACTATTATAAATCCGATTTTAGTTTCATTACAATTCACAAATTTAAAACAATTTAATATGCCCAGAGTAAAAGTATTTAGCAGAGTAATTGTTGTGTAAATTATTTTATCATTAAAATATATATAAAATATGCATCATCGTCGTACAAAACATAATGATGGATTATTCCATATACATGGACACACATACAAAGAGATTCATGGTTCTCGCGTAAAAGTAATGAACGGAACTGCTTATGAAACCAACGGAGGATTAAAAAAGTCTGATTTAAAATATAATAAAGGAGGAAGAATTGTATCTATCTTGAAAAGCAAAACTGCTAAGAAAGAGAAACGTTTAGAGAAAGCCGGTTATTTCACACAAAAGGGAAAATTTGGTTTTGTGAAGAAGGCTGTGAAAACCAGAAAGAATAGAACTAGAAAACATTAATTATTTTATTATGAATATATATAATAAAATAATGAAACGACCGGTTCGTGCTGAGGATGGTACATATACAATAAAAGGAAAAAAATATAAGGAATTATTTGGATCTCGTGAACAAGTAATGAATGAGACTGCCTATAAAACTGAGGGCTTATTAACCAAAGATGATTTAGTGATGAATAAATGGGGTAGAATTGTATCAAAAAAGAAATATTATACATCTAAAAAGGAAATGCGCTTAGAAAAATATGGATATGGTGCGAAAAAGGGGAAATTTGGATATGTGAAACTCGGAAATAAAAAGAAAGGCACCAGAAAAAATAAAGGTGGAAATCCAGTAACAGTTCCTGCACCAATACATGTGCGCTTACCTGAACCCTCCGAATAATCTATGACTTTGTCCATTCAACGGATATAAATTTAAAGTCGATTATAAATTCGCTTAATTGATCGAATACGTATTTTTCGAAATATGATTTACTAACGATGAGTCGATTTGGCGTTTCATTTATAGTTGAAAAATATTTACAATAATGGCGGTAGGCATCGTAGATCGATATATTTGCACGATTCGATTCATGATTCGTTTTTTCACGAATTATGTGTTTCATATTTTCCATAGCGATTTGGATGTCGAGATGTTTATCCCAAAGATTGCTTCGAATTTTAGCAATATATTTATCACGCTCGATTTCTAACGTAGGATAAAAATAAGAAATCACATCTAATATTTGTTTATCATTTAAATTCGTAGTGGTTTCGTTATTTTGAGTACACCATTTACGAAAGAGAATAATGATTTCATCGATTTCAAAATCCATTTCATTTTCATCGATTACGATGGTTTGCTCCCAGTATTCTAAAAATTTCTGAATTTCAGGTAATTGTTTACTGCAAATTCCTACGAACGAATCTTGGGATTCATTATAATAAACAGATAATGTAGTTATCAAATTTGTTTTTAGGGTTTGTAAAAACATAATAGGTGGTAGTTTCTTCGTTTCTAGGAAATTCCTCCATAAATATTGCATATCGCGCCAAGTAATTTCTGTATTTCTACCTATAGAATCGACCTGTGCTTGTTGATTATTTGTTTCTATGTTTAAATAATCGGTTAAGAAGGATTGGATAATATCGTTTGGAGAATTACGTTTTAAGTAAAATACATTTTCTATTAAATCCATATCATTACTGCAATTTAATGCATAATTATCGGAGGAGGTATAACGTTGAGAATAATGACATGCGACACAAAGAATATCTAATCCAAATTGGGTGATGATGTTATTCCATACAGTTTCTGATTTTACAACATCATTTATGTTTACGATGCGACAATCTTGATAATCATGATCGTGGAATTTATGCTTAAATGTTTGGTATAGGTTTTGTCCTAGCCACATTTGGCAAATATTATTAAAATTGCGGATGAAATGTTTGGCTTTGGAGTTTATAAAATGGATGGTGCCATTATTTTTACGTAAGATATTATCGCCTAGGATGGTTAAGAAATACTTGGTTTCAGTACGGTTTTTGAAGAAAAGGGGGCAAAGAGCATCGATCACAAATTGGATGGTATCGGATTCGGGGATGGTTTTCAGGAGGGAATTTTCACGGATGCGTTTCATAATTGCGTTTTTTGTACTTTGTTTCCAAGATGTGAGTTCTTTTTCTTTGCTTATTGTTGAAAGAATGTGGTAAATAATATCATCTTCATTAAAGAGTTGATAATGAAGACCATCGTAGTAGAAGAAATTCTCTGTGGAGGAAATATAAAAATACTGGTTATTGTTGAGGAAAGACTCTATGAATTGATCTTGGTTTTGTGTAAGTTCGTCGATTCTTGTTTGACGCTCTACGTGGCTAGTGTTCATATTTTCTAGGAGGATGGGAAGTTGGTTCGTAATATAATGATGGGTTTTGGATAACATATAGGGGTTATTTTCGTATTTATCGTAGAGGGAATGGATAATGTGTATGGAATCTTCGCGATTCATGTAAATATATAAAATAGCTATTTTATATATGGTTTATGGAGTTAAATGATTAATGGATTATCTATGGATTATAATGAACAGCTGCCACTTGGGCTGCTGTTAATGGATAATTATAAATTCTAAAATCATATAATTGACCATAAATCATATTATTAGTAGTGCTTGATCCTTGTACTGTAGGTCCTATTGTAGCTGGAGATAATGAACTACTATAAGTCCATGCACCGGGACTTATATATTCTTTAAATACACCATTTATGTAAACATTTACATTATTACCAGTAGGGTTGAAGACAAACGCCACATGCTCCCACGCGCCTCCGCTAGTGGTATAGGTAGTCCCATAACCTGAATTATTTACAGATACATAATAGGTACCATTATAAGGTGATGATCCAGATATGGATATTTGCAACAGGTTACCTGCTGCCACTGTACCTGCAGTAAAAATTATTCCTAAATTTGAAGTGTTAAACCCTTCGAAATAAGTATAAAAACATATTGTTGCTCCAGTATTTGAAACCGTCATAGTACTGTTTGGAAGAACAATATTTGAAAGTGATGATCCATATGAGCTATTCCATTTGCTCCATCTAATCGAACCTCGATTAGGCTTAATACCAGCTCCAAGAAAACCATTTGTGGCAGCATATATAAATGCCGTAGATGAAGCGTCTTTTACTACTAATGTATCAGTAGTTGTTATATTAGGTGCTGTTGCAGTACCACCGACCGACCCAGTATTCGCAAGTGTAACAGCTGGTGTTGAAGTAGTAAAAGTAAATAAGTATGTAGGCCCTGTTGTAATTCCATTTATTGCGCCCGTAGGATTTGCTATACTACTTGGAGTAAATGATCCTGTATTGGCTGAAATAAGCGATCCACCAGCTATATATGTTCCAGTAACTTTAAATGTATAACTTGTACCAGAAGTTAACCCGGTTAATATTAATGGACTTGTTGTACCTGATCCAGATGTTGTGACTGGATTACTAGTAACAGCATATGTACTAAATAAACTACTATTTGTTGTTGTTGTAATAATTGCGGTTGTACCGGATACAATAGCTGATATTGTAAAATTTGTCACAGCAGGCGTTGCCTGATTATTAGAATAATTAGAAGTTAATGAAGAAGTTGCTGATGCTATTTTGAAAAGATAGGAAGTTGAACCTATTAAACCAGTTATTGTTATTGGGGAAGCAGTACCTGTTGCAGTTCCATTAACGTTTGTTCCCGGTCCTGATTGAGCAGTAGCTGTGTATTTATAAGAAGAAATAGTTGCTGCGGATCCAAAAGTAGGTAAAGAAAAAGTAATTGATACTGCGGTGTCGCTACTAACTGTTACACTAAGATTTGTAGGTATAGGAGGGCCAGTTGTAATAGCACTTGAATTAGTAGAGTTCGGCGAGCTACCAAAACCGTTATTACAATAAGCTATAAACGTATAACTTGTTAGAGGTGTTAATCCAGCTACAGTTAGTACAGTTGAATCAGCAGTAGCAGTTGCACTAGCAGACTTTAAACCAGGCGTGCTTGTTACATAATAAGTATACGTAAGATTCGCATTTCGCGTATATGTAACAGTTGCGTCCACCTTAGTAGACGTATCTGGAGAACTTAGAACAGTTGTTATAGTTGGCGCGGTGCTTGGAAGAGTACCTTGATTTCCACTTAATCCAGAAGATTCTCGAGTACCATTAAGAGCCGATAATTTATAAGTATACAGAGTATCAGCGGTTAAACTAGTAGCCATATATGTTGTAGTAGTCAAATTACTTGATACAATTACTGAATTAATATAAACATTATATCCTGTTATGGTACCAGTTGTTGGTGCTGCATACGAAAACGTAAAATCACCTGAACGGGGAGTTATAACAAGACTAGTCGGATTATTAGGATATGTATAAGCAGAAGCAGAAGCAGAAGGAGCAGATGTTCCTGAATTATTTGTAGCAGTAATAGTAAACGTATAAGAAGTATTTGATGTCAAACCAGATGATATTGAAATTGGACTAGTAGTTCCTGAGTATGTTAATGTGGCAGTAGGAGTTGACGTAATTGTATAACTAGTAATAGTTCCATTTCCAGTTGGTGCTGTAAATGTAATAGAAGCGCCTTGAGTATTTGTGTTGTCTGTACTTGCAATAACACTAGTTGGTGCACTTGGAACTGTCAACATATCTGTAGTTGGTGATTGATTTGAAGTAGCTACAAAGTTAGTAGCTTTCATTCCAACCTTATAACTTGTATTTGAAACTAGACCAGAAATAGTATAGCTAGTAGGATTTCCAGTACCGCTTTGACCTCCACTTAATGCAACACTACTTAAAAACGCAGAATATGTTATTGGCATAGAACCTACAGATTGATCGAAACTATAAGTTAAAGTTGTTGTAGTTGCCGAAGTAAAAACAGGTTTTCCTGGAATGGTTGGTGGCGAACTCCGAGCTATGGATCCCCAAGCATTAAATGTATTAAACGTGGATAAAGCCATCACTATATAAATTATAAATCATAATATTTAAAATAAAATATAACGATTTCTATTAAAATCATATCGACACAACACTCTTAATTTCAGAAGATTTATAATATTCATTTATAGAATCACTAATCGACGCCATTAAATATTTCGAAATAATCATATTCGATTTCAATATTTCATCCGAAGATAAATAGGCAAACCACTGGTATTTTGGGCGTTTCAATATTTCCTCCTCAGGAATATAAATTCCGACTAAACTATCATGTACATTTAAAAAATTCTCCTCCATTAAATCATCCAATAAGATTTGTTTACGATCCGCCGTCTTTACACCAACCGTTTCTCCACCGATTACTTGAATAAGTTGCACGTTATTTGCATTTAATAACCACTGCGAAATATTACCAACAAAATCACATTCACTCGAAAAGTGAGGGTCTTTGCAGACTATTTTCAAGTATTCAACAAAGTCCAATACAACAGGGTCATTTTTCACAGCACCCATGAAATCCATATCTGGAACAAATAAATATTTCCTCTTTTGATTTAAATTATTTACGGTACGGTTAATGGCTTCGCAGAAAAAGGGGCGTTTTCCGGATATTCCATCTTTATAAAAATCAATCAGGTTTTTCGTGCAACAGAAGGAATTTGGAACAACCATACCGCCATAAAAATAAAGTAATTGTGCTAATCCTAATTTACGGAAGTGTGATTTCATAGGTTCTGCCATCGTATTTAAATCAACATCCCAAGAGGGAATAAGTTTACTAAATGTTTCATCATCGATTAAGCAAATATTAAAATCATTTCCACAATGGTTAATGATTGTTTTAATTGTTACATGAATATAAGGCTGGTTTAAATCCGTAGTATTACGAGAATAGAAATCTTTCCATTTACGGGAATTCACATCATATTTTGTATGTATCCAAAGCTTAGGGCGATTATAACCATAAAGTGGAGACTCATTTAATAAATACTTTTTTATTAAATCATATTCATCGTTAGGTTCTACTGATTTTTTATATTGGGTGGCTAAATAACTTCCGGTAATAATAATTGCTGCCCCAAATAAATAAGTATATACATTTTTTGTGTTGAACATTTATATATAGTATAATAAGAGTTAATTTTTTACAATATTGTATTTTATGGAAACAAAAAACAATAAAAATTAAGGGGGAATTATAATTTTTTTTCTAAGCTACCCTCATAGTAGATAAAAAAATCAATATTATATTTGGATTCATTATACTTGATCTGTGACGTGAACATAATATTATTTAATTTACATATTTGTCTAACTATATTTGTAAATGAATTGTATACCATTTTTCTTTCCAAATAGAAGAGTTTGCTTAAATTATAATAATCCTTTAGTTCACTACAAAAATCAGTATGGTAATTATAAAACATCAATTTCCGGTAAGCATTCATGTCAATTAAATAATACTTATCTGTTTTAACACATATTTTGTCTAACAATTCGAAAAGAAATTCCTTAGGGACGTGTTTTCGAAATATTTGGTTTACCATAAAATTGTTTATATTACTAACCTATTTTATTTATACTATTATTAAATTGTTTACAAATAATATAAATTCAGGTTAAAAAACAATAATACATTTTTACAATTTTTACTTAGTTTGTAATAATTCAAATAGATTATTTGTAAATAATGCTAGTTCAATTCCATCCTCATGTATATTATGAAAAACAGTAATATATTTACATAAAAAGGGTATAATTCGATATTTCGTTTCATCATCCATAATTTTCGTTATTTTTATAAACGCGAAAAAATAATCCAAAATATCTATCACAGAGTATCCATAATCATGAATCGAATATAGAACATCAATAGATCCAGATAAATCTTTTTGTTTCAGTTTATTATAATAGGTTTCGAATTCTTGGAATGAAATCGTAGAGCATATTTTTTTACAGGATTCGATCGTTATAGGTTCATCCAATATATACATTTTTTCTAGGAAATTTATTAATACGCGAATAGAACCAAGAGATATCATCATAATGTATTCTTTCGATTCATCATCGATTGTAATTTTCTCAGTTTCAATAATCTTATTCATTATAGAGCTGATTTGAGAATATGTTGGTGGATTAAGTTGAATAATATGTAATCTAGACTGAATACTCTCAATAACTTTTTGAATATTCGTGCATACGGAAATGAAATGGATATTATGCTTATATTTATCAATATAATTCCTGAATACTTGTTGGCTTTGCTCATTTATATTATCTATATCATCGATAATAACTAGTTTTTTCTTTCCATGTATTGCACTATGGGTTTGGCAGAACGTTTTCATTTCATTTCGGAAATATTGTATTCCTTGTTCTTTTAAATTATTCACAAACAATATGTTGTTTTCAGGGAAGGAATCCTCTTTTTTCAGGTTATAATATTCACGAATTAGCGCGTATAACATCGATGTTTTTCCTGAACTCGAATTTCCAATAAGAAGTATGTTTAAATTATTTATTTCCAGCAGGGTTTTTAGTACACGATTTAATTTATCATCAATACAAAAATCATGAATAAAATAGGGTTTGTATTTTGATATAAAGGTGGTATTTGTTAACATTAGTTAGTGTTGTTAGGTATTATTTATACCCTTTACATATTTTCTCATTTAATCTGTCCGTTTTATGGGTAGATTTGAGGGAAATTATAACCTATCGTAATTATTTGTTTGTTCTATCTTCTAATTTATTTGATTTTACATAAAAATATATAAAACAATAAGGATGGTTTATATATTATGCCGAATCATTATGAAGTTTTAGGTGTATCAAATGATGCAGGTGAAACAGATATTAAGAAAGCGTATCGTTCACTTTCATTAAAATATCACCCAGATCGTAATCCTAGCGAAGAAGCAATTAGTAAAATCCAACAAATTAACGAGGCCTATGAAATATTAAGTGATGAAGGAAAACGTCAACAATATGATATGGAATTATCTGGTAGGGGAATGCCGGGTTTTGGTGGAATGCCGTTTTCACATATGAATAGTATGAACGAATTTAACGATATAAATAATATTTTTAATATGATGTTTGGTGGTGGCGGAGGTATGCCAGCAGGCCCAAATATTAGAGTATTTCATAGTGGGGGTCCAGGTATAAATATACGAACAGAATTTCACCATAATTTTAATCAGCGCCCAGAGCCAATAAACCGACAAATACAAATAACCATAGAACAAAGTTATCAAGGATGTGTATTTACGTTAGATATTGAACGTGTCGTTATTGAAAACAACAGCCGAAGAACAGAAAATGAAACAATCCAAATAACTATTCCAAAAGGAATAGATAACGACGAGACAATAGTTTTAGGTGATAAGGGAAATGTTATCAACGGTCAACGAGGAGAATTAAGGTTAAACGTAAAGGTAATTAATAATTCCGATTTTAAAAGAAATGGACTAGATTTAATTTATAATAAAAACATATCATTAAAGGAAGCATTATGTGGTTTTGTATTTGAAATTAACCATTTAAATGGTAAGCGATTATCATTAAATAATATGAATAATCCAACAGTAATAAAGCCTAATTTTAAAAAGACGGTTCAGAATATGGGAATAACAAGAGAAAATTCTACAGGAAATATGATAATAGAGTTTGAAGTAGAATTTCCCGATAGTTTTACTAGTGAGCAAATTGAAGGGTTGCGAACAGTTTTGTAATAAAAAAATAACTGGTTTAATTATTTTATTAATTTTAACTAATAAAATAATAGCCGCCTCTTTCTAGGAGAAATCAATCTCGTTCTAGGAAGGATCAAAAGGAAACCGAACCGCACAGTTTTTAGGTTTCCTTTTTAAGAGCTAATCCTCTTAGTAGGAATCTCGACATCTACTAAATAGATGGAGTTTTCGGTGATGATAATATATTCCTTTCCTACTTTGTAAATTTTAGAAATAGGACTGGTATACTCTTCTTCACTCTTTACTAGGAGCTTTTCTTTGTTCTCCTTTACACCGATTAATACGGATTTATCTAAGGAGTTTGTCCAGTAGTCCATCATAACAGGCTTATCTTCAACAATAGCTAATTTAGCAGCATGTTGGAGTGTATTGTTTTCTGGTAATCTATAACCAGACTGGGGGGATTGTACAGAAGGTGTAGATTCGGTTTGGGAATCTTGCTCAGGATTTTTTTGCATATTATATTTAAACAAATATAAAATATATTTTTGATTTTACTTTAAATCCTTCTTATTCATAATGATTTATTGTGTTTTGCTAAAGTAAATTCAATTATTATAATTTGGACGAGATTATTTTATACTGCTTTTTGTATAAAGAATTATGCGATTGCATAATTTTAAAAACCCTAAACTACAGATATTAGAAGCGTATGTAAATTTAATTAATGAATATTATGCGGCTTTAAGTGAGTCTTCAGTAATGAAAGAATTAGATTTTCCTACATCTAGCGTTCATATAGGTATAAATGCTATTCACAGGGTTTTCGAAATTGTATTAATTAAAACAAAGAGTATTGAAAAAACATATTATTATACACAAAAGGCATATTATTATTATTTAGAATATATTGAACAGATTTATCGTGCAAATTTATCACAAAATTTGAACCATATGGATATTATTTTATTTGTTTATAAGAAAACGATTTTTGATTTATATGATGGGGATAATAATGATTCTTCGCATACCTTATCAAATATTATGACGTTAAATAATGATACTTTAGTAATAGATGAAAATGAATGGAGAAATATTCTATTAAAAGTAATACGAATGACGAATGTTTTATTTCACTGGGAAAATAATAATTTTACGTTTTATGATAGGTATGAGATATCAACGAAATATTTACACCTTATTATTAAAAAAATAGATGGCATAGATACTACCCTACAGTATTTAGAAATAATTCAAGAAAAGATGAATATGGATAGAAATGTCTACGAGAACCTAATTGATGAATTATTAAAAATATTAGAGGCAAAACGTAAAAAAACAGATTTATTCTCAAGTGATTGTCTCTTAATTAAATTTTACGTGGAAGAACCGGTATGTCGAGAAAAATTTGAAAACGGGAATATGCATGAATTTGTAAGGTGGTTGTATTGTTAACGATTCAATTCTTGTAAATAAGAGTTTGTTATATTAATGGTCTTCTTTCGAAGCTTTGTTTTCTTGTTTTTCACAATCGGTTCCTCATTCGCAACATATATATTTTTATATTCCTCTGTCAATATTTTCTTAATAAATTCAAATACAAATTTAAGAACACGCTCAGTACAATTTCCAACAATTAAACAACTACCGGTTCTAAATATCATAAATGATACTTCTGTATATTTATTATAATCTCCAAGTTCACTCATTTTCATAGACCTATCTTCCGTCAAAACTTGTCCAGTTTGAATATCTTGGTCATAGTCTAGCTGGTTATTAAAATAATACTTACATTTAACTCCCGGATAACTACAAGGATCATACGCGCTTTCAATACGATACTTATCGCTTCTCAAAATCATATGTAATTTTTCACGATTAATAAAATATCCACAATTAAAATTCGAATTAATTAATACATTCTCTTCCGAATCAGATTCTAAAAATTCTAGAGTAGTATCAATAAACGGTTGTAATGTTTCTAAAAGCATCTGCTTGACAGTAACAAGCAACCCCGGATTTAAAATACCTGGTATTTCTAACTTACCAGTATTAAATACTTTCACATGGATTTCGCGAAATAAACCATCATGTTTAAAACGAAATATAATGGCAAAACAGTTATAAAACGCATTTTTAACTTTACCTCTGCAGTTCATAATATCCTTTTTTGAAACTCCGATTGTAATTTTACGTTCATCTTTAAACTTAATTCTACGCCCATTCGCATTATCGATTTGCTTAATAATATTTTCTGTATAATAACTAATTGTCTTTAATTTATTGCAATATTCTTCAAATTCCTCTGGAGTTTTAGATACGATTTTCATTTGTTTCTTAATTACACCACTAGTTGCACAACCATAATCAATAACCGGAATTTTCCAAAATATAGTTTGAATATCAATTTCTTGATTCAAGAATAAAACCTTTGTTTTTGTTGAAATATACAATTCATCACAAATGGGTATGTCTTCAGGAACGGTATCTGTAATATTATTATTATCACGTTTCTGTGTTGAATCTTTCATGGAAATTGATGAAAACCCACCGGTTAAATTCGCGTTATTTATAAATAAATTCCATTCATCATCTGTTTCGCTCATGGTAATAAATGGGAGAAGATATATAAAGAAATGCATTTTCTTTATATTGTTTTCAATTTTTCTTTAGGATAGATTTTGCCCCTGAAGATATAAAATAGTCTATTACATATTCTATATTCGAATCGTTTGAATGCATAATCACTTCAACTGACGTTAAAAACTCAGGTGTTATTATATTTTTCTTTTTACGGATAATATAATTAAAATAACTTTTCAATATATTTTTCTTATCCATATTGAATTGTGTGCTTACTTCATTAATATATTCTATAATTTTTGGTCGATTGTTTTTTGTTTTTAGTAAATCGTATATTTTTTCCCATATGGAATCAGTAATGATATTGTTATCCCATAATTTTATGTTTTGGTGTAATTGAATAAAATTAATAATACTTCGAATATCAGAATTATAGATTTGTTGTATTTTTTCAATTGTCGCGTCGGGCATATCTAATTTTTCATTCACAGCAATATTATTTATAAATTTATGAATATCTTGTTTTGGTAGTTGATTAAAGCGTATGCATATAAATTCATTTTTTAAGGACTCGTCGATTTTACTGATATAATTACAGATTAAGCAAAACCGGACATTATAATTTGAAGACTGTAGTAAATACTTTAATGCTTGTTGCGCATTTTTTGTCATATAATCAACTTCATCTAAGATTACGAATTTTAAACCCACATCGAAAAAGTTTTTTGATTTTACAAATTGATAAATTTGATTTCTTATAATATCTATTCCGCGTTCATCAGATGCATTTAAATGAATGATTGTCCCCTTATTCTTTTGATTATATTTTATTTGATATTCATTAATTATATTAATAATTGTGGTAGTTTTACCAGTTCCGGGTGGACCATAAAATAGTAGGTTTGGAAAATAATTTTTGTCTAGGATGTTTTGGAATATTTTTCGATTAATCGGATCAAGAACAATATCATCAAATTGAACCGGGCGATATTTTTCTACCCAAGGTATACTTTTCTTTGTGGTATCCATTTCTTTATGTTGAAAGATACTATTTATGTTTTTTGATTTATAATATAATTTAGGTAGACCACCAAAAAATTGATCAAATAAAAGCAAATAATTATTTCATCAATTAAGTATATACATTAAAATGCCAGGTTATTTGGAATTGATTTTGGGCCCTATGTTTTCTGGTAAAACAACCCATATTATTAATCTCTATCACCAGCTATTACAAAATAAACAAACAGTAACTGTAATTAATTTTGCGGATGATACTCGTTATCACGATAAGATGCTTTCATCTCATGATAGAGTTATGATTCCTTGCGCTTTTACTAGAAAACTGCATGATATTCTACATATAGATGATGTAAGAACTTCAGACAATATACTAATTAACGAAGGACAGTTTTTCGAAGACCTTTATGAATGTGTAATTTATTTGGTAGAATCACTACATAAGAATGTTTATATATGTGGTTTAGATGGAGATTTTAAACGTCAAAAGTTCGGAACAATTTTGGATCTTGTTCCATTATGTGATAAGGTGATTAAGCTACGTTCAAAGTGTGATTATTGCAATAGTCCTGCACTTTTCTCGCATCGAATTACGCAAGAAAAGAAACAGGTAGTAATCGGTGTATCAAATTATCTACCTCTTTGTAGATCATGTTATGTTACTGAAAATTATAAAAACACGAATATTAATCAAATTCAAGAGGAATTGTCACTGGATATTTTATAAAACAATAATTGTGCCAGCAGGTAGGTGTTGGACTATTTAATTCACACCAGTCAAATAATATTTTTTTATTTGATGCATAAACCGGAAACTCTTTCCATAATTTGTATTTAAAATGAAAAAGTAAATTCATTATACCCATTTCATTTGTCCTACATAGAGGATATTCATTCATAGCATCTATTAATTGTGCTTTATTACAAATATCTAAAATTTTTGTGTCGTATATCCAAATACAATTCAAAAAATATTGAGATTCTAAAATATCCTTACCAAAATTTTCCAATAGACTATTTATTAATTCATGATCCCGGAAAGAGATTTGATTTTTAAATAAACATATTTTATGAGGATAATTACCAGAATCATTTGGTGCTAAAATAGATCCCTTATAATCTAATTCTAATAAGTAATCGATCGAATCAAGAATACGGTGCCCTGCATCAAAAAATATAATTCTTGACCAACGTTTAAAATAATCATCAAACACATGAAACTTTTCCCACTGATTTGTTTTATTAAATTCGCGTCCGTCTCCTCCTTCAAACGGACTACCAATTTTAGCTAATAATGTGGATTTATCAATAGAAGGAAATCGCATGGGCATTAAATCATAATAATCTTTCATAGAATTACTAACATCAAAATCAATTGTTATTAACACTATTGTGTCGTACCATTTACCTTTTGTCCTTAAATCAATTATAGTTCGTTCTGCCTTACTAAAATAGTTTTTATCTGTAACTAATACTACTGCTGTATCTGCGTTTTTTTTACTTTCCATGACAATTTATTTTATGTCACCTGTATGTTTTAAATCGTTTATACTTTTTTTTATAAATATAAATTACGTAAAACGTTTATTTTAAACAATATAAAAAATAATATTGATTGTTTACAATAATTGATCATAACAAATGAGTGGTGAATTAAATTCAAATCCAGAAGTAATTAAAAAAAAGAGAGGCCGTAAGAAGAAGGAAGTACCGACGAGTCTTAGTAATAATATTACAATTATTATTGAAGAATCAAATAATTCTGAAAATCCCCCGGTTTTAGAACAGCCCGTAGTTAAAAAACGTGGTAGAAAACCAAAGGGTGGTAAATTAATTACAAAACCTCCAGAGAAAAAAGAATTCGTACAACCAATTTCAAATGTAATTTTACATCTGAAATGTTCTATGATGGACTTAGTTGAACACAATACAAATATAAATAAAATAGTAACAGATCCATTATTATATAATCCGGTTGTACCTCCTAGTATAATGACATATAATTCAGATGAAAACAATATGTTTTCAGAATATAAATCGAATGAAGTAAATTTATCGGAAAATAAAGAACACGATATTAAACAGTTAGCATATAGTGAGTTTGAAAAAGTTAAAACTGCGTCAAATACTGTATGTCAATCCTGTAGTTTAAAAATGGAAATGGCAACATGCGTGGAAGAGGTAGATGATGAAATAAATATGAAAGATGTAAATGCTAAGTTGAAAAAGATTAAACTACAATTATATAAAAATTCAAATCCAGATAAGAAATCTGCATGTTTTTGGTGCACTTATGATTATGATAATCCACCATGTTATATACCAAAATATGAGATGGATGAAGAAATTTATGGTTATGGGTCATTTTGTCGTCCGGAATGTGCGGTTTCATACTTGATGAAAGAAAATATAGATGATTCTACAAAGTTTGAAAGGTATCATTTATTAAACCAAATTTATAGCAAGGTTTATGACTATAAAAAGAATATTAAACCCGCACCAAATCCTTATTTTTTGTTAGATAAGTTTTATGGTAATTTATCGATTCAAGAATATAGAAAATTACTAAAAACGGAACACATGTTGTTGGTTATAGATAAACCTATGACTAGAATATTACCAGAACTACACGAAGATAGTGAGGATTTTATAATGAATATATATGGTGGAAAGAGCACAAGCCAATCGAATCAAACTGGCGTGTATAAGGTGAAGAAACAGAGCGAAAAACAGAAGGGTCCTAGTAAAAATTCAATCATGAAAGAGAATTTTGGATTGGCTCAATAGATCTATTATTGTGGAAATGTATATAAAAATTATATTATTATCTAAAATAATATAATTGGTAAAAAATGTCAAAAAAACCTATTGTTTCTTGTTATTTAATGGGTGGATTAGGAAATCAACTTTTTCAATTATTTACAACAATAGCATATTCGATTCGGTTCTCTCGTAAAATAGTTTTGCCATATTCTGAAATTTTAACAGTTGGTATGGATAGACCAACATATTGGGAATCTTTTTTATCTTCATTAAAACTATTTACAACTGTTTATTTGAATAATGAACTAAAAAATGACGAAATATTTCAATTCCCTGTCTATAGAGAACCCTACCATCATTATTGTGAAATACCATATAGTAATGAGGAAAAAATGATATTGTTTGGATATTTTCAAAGTTTCAAGTATTTTGAAAAAGAAGAACAGGCTATCTTTTCCTTAATCAATTTACCAGAACAACAAGAATTCATAATCAATAAATACCCTGAATATTTTAAGGAATCTGATATAGTTATATCTATGCATTTTCGATTAGGCGATTATAAATTTAAACAAGATTATCATCCGATTATGCCATATGAATATTATGAAAATTCGATGATGCATATTTTGATGAATACGGATCTAACAAAACATAATAGAATTCTTTATTTTTGTGAAAAAGAAGATAATGATTTTGTAAACAAGATTATATTAAAATTGCAAAGAAAATATGCTGCATTTGAATTTGTAAAAGTAGATGATTCAATAGAAGATTGGAGACAGCTATTAATAATGAGTTGTTGTAATCATAATATTATAGCAAATAGTTCATTTAGTTGGTGGGGTGGTTATTTTAATCAGAATCCGAATAAAATTGTTTGTTACCCAAAATTATGGTTTGGACCTAAAATAAACAATAATTTATCAGATATGTATCCGAATTCATGGAATCGTATTGATTGGTAAAAAGAATGGTAAAAAGAATGGTAAAAAGAATGGTAAAAAATGCTTTTGAATAATAATATAAAAAATTGATTCGTTTATTTTTATATTATTCTTGGTAAATTTAATCATGTATTCTGGTGAAAGTATGGAGGAAAATTTCGGCGCTCTTTTGAACCTTCCTATAGTTATGAGATTGCTGAAAAAAAACGCGAAATTGCGAAAGGAAAATAAGGCGCTACGTTCTTTGATTTCTTCGTTACCAGAATTTCGATGTGAATGCAAGTCAAAACCACTTTCAAACACAGTTGAGGTTAAGACTGAACGTGAAGAGGAGCATATTCCTATGCCATGTGAACCGCTTGCAGATAATGATGAAGTTGTATTTGTTTCTGAACCTGAAGTTAAAAAGATAAACATTATTTATGAAATTCAAGAGGATGAAGAAGCTGCTGACGCATTCCAGGAAGAGGATGAAAGTGCTGACGCAGTCGAGGAGGAGGAGGAAGAGGATGAAAGTGCTGACGCAGTCGAGGAAGAGGAAGAGGAAGAGGAAGAAAGTGCTGACGCAGTCGAGGAAGAGGAAGAGGAAGAAAGTGCTGACGCAGTCGAGGAAGAGGAAGAGGAAGAAAGTGCTGACGCAGTCGATGAAGAGGAAGAAGAAGAGCTATTTGCAATCACAGTTTCAGGTAAGTCATATTATACGTCGGATAAGGTAAATGGTAAGATTTATGCGATTGCTGCTGATGAAGAAGTTGGTGATGAAATTGGTCAATTCGTTTCGGGAAAGGCTAAGTTCTACAAAAAGTAAAAAGGCGGATAAGATTATTTATGTTTTCTGGTATTTTTTTTACTCCCAGGTTTCCTTTTTTTAATAGATCTTCCACCAGTAGTTTTTGGTTCTATTAATTTTTTCACAGTTTCATTTGTGGTTTTTAAATATTCAAGGAATTCTTTCGTCAAATCAAATTTTGTCTTTTCTTTATTAAAATCTTCACTTTCAATATTTTTGCGCATTTTCTCCTTTCGAATTGCCTCTATTCGTTCATCTATCTTTGTTTTAATTCTAGAATAATTACCGTATGGGTAACTATTAAATATTTTCTTTAAAACTTCATTTTTCCTTTCGTCATCTTCAATAAGATAATTTAATAAATCAGAAAAATTTTGATCATCTAAAAATAAGTAAAGATTTTTCATATTTATGGCGTATTTTTTTACATTATTTTTTATTAACCCTTTGCTTTCCTGTACATATTTAAAAAATGGGGTAATTGTTTTTTCATAATTTTGTTTTGATTCATCATCAATCTCATTATATTTTTTATCCTCTTCTATCTTTGCTAACTTTTGTTTATCGTCTAATTTTTCCAAAAGTCCTATTTTTCTTGAAGTCATAGTTTTAATTGAAAATAATGGTTTTTTATCTATTTTTCCGCGTAATGGCTTTTTCTTTGGATTACTATCTTTTAATAATCTAGTTAATTCTTCACCTAAATATTCACCGTAATATGGACATTTTATTTTTCCTATTTCTTCAGGTTTTAATTCTTCTTCCAATAATTCAACATCTACATAAATTTCGTATGGATCATTATCAAATAATTTTATTCCTGTATAAATGTAATCGCTGTATGGTTTCATACAAGTTTTTTCGTAGCAGCGTTTAATTTCTTTTATAATATTTTCGTCGAATGATTTTATATTGTCTTGCAGAACCTCATTTGACGATGAACCTGATATTTTTGCCGAAATATCGGTAAATTTTTTACTATAATCAGGGTTGTTTAAAAAATCATTTAACCAAATAGCCTTTTTTAAAGTATATAATCCACTCGATAATTTTAAATAAATGAAATCACCACCTGATAGTGGATTAAACAATAAAGTATTTAAAGAATCATTACTTTTAAAAATATCGTAAGAATTAAATTGGTTATTAATTACCGGAAACTTAGTTGGTAATAAATATTTTAAAGTTAACATAATATTTTTATGGATTATACGCCTACGTTCCTGGTAATAGTTTTTTTCTATTTCTGGAATTAGTATATCATTCGATTTCTCAATTTTACTTAAAAATAGATCCTTATCAAAAAATGTTTTTACTACATCACTATAGGTTAAATTTTTTAATATAGATTCATCAAGTCCTACATCAAATGTAAACCATGGTAATTGGTTAGGTTTTATATCTTCTAATTTTAATTCCGGTTTATAAATAGTACCTAACGTTAGAGTTTCTTTTTCATAATCGTTTTCCTTAGGTATATTTGTTACTAACGTTATTTTCAACTCTCTGATTTTTATATTTGATCCATTTTCATTTTCTTCTAACATGATTATTATCTATAATATATACACATTATAATTTTCAATACGAACTCTCCTAAACTGCATAATTTTTGTTATTTACGCGATAACAAAAATTATTTAAATGAATGTGACTTATATTCATTATCCGATATCATATTGAGTTCCTTTGCTTTTTCTAAGATGTTTTTCGCTCGTTTGATATCATCTTCTGATACTGTTTCTACATTATTTTCGTTCTCTAATAGTGAAATATGATGATCTCTGAAATCTTCAGACAATACAAAAAAATGACTATCTTCATGAAATAAATGTTCTGTAACTATTACAAAAACTACTGTTATAAATAATGCAATATAAATATCACGAGTACCCATCCATGCAATTGCGAAAACTAATATTTGTCTACTAAATGTAAACTTAAAATAGGCCTCTAATGTTTTACTTAGTTTAAAATTAGCAAATTTAGAAACAATATTTAGGGTTATTATCATTAATCCAGCAAATATTTTACTATTATTAATTGCCTGAATATTATCATGTAAGTAACTAAATAATCGAGTTAATGTATTTTTTTCTTGTTTCTTTGTATTTTTTGTCTTACTCATTATATTGTATAACGATATTTTTTTACGTGTTTACTTTGTCAAAGGTTGTAATGCAATTTCTGTATTTATTTTCCTTTCAACAATTGAGAACTCACATGTTTTTAAACAAGGATTACATGCCCCTCTTCTAAATTTAATTTCAGGAAAAACATGTTCTGCCATTTCATATTTTACTTCTACACCTTTGTTCGTTAACTCATTATTAACGCATGATGTTTTGCGAAATTCGTCTTGTAATTTTTCATTACCAATTAAGATGTCTTTGTTACCATTTACATCGGTATAATTTATTAGATGTTCTCTATAATTTCTATTCTTTTCTTCTTTGGATAAATAAACATGATCATCTAATATTTCGGTATTCTCTTCTCCAACAATCTCACTTGTGTAGTTATTATCTGTATCCATATTTAGCATATTTTCAACTACAGCTGTTTGATAATAAAAAACTACTAACGCGCAAACAAAAACACCAAGAATTTTATCTATAGTGGTATAGAAAATGATGATAATAACAGCTAATAATTTTCCTAGAGTTGTATTACTAAATGATACTACTTTTCTAAAGGAAGTTATTGTGACGAATATTAAAATAATTGGAATGAATTGTGCTATTGTTTTTTGTAACATTTTATTTATATAATACTGTTATTATTTTTACGATAATTTCGGTAATTTATTGTAAAAATAAAATCTACTGATTTTTTAAGTACGCTAATTTATTTAAAATATGTCTTCTTTAGTAACATCAGCATCTACATGGACAAATGATGATACAACTCCTAAAAAACGGCAATCCACTATGAATAAGACGGTTAAATTAAGACCCGATACACATAGTGTAGGAGAAGTAAATGATTATGAAATCGAACAAAATAGTTTAAAAAAATTACAACCCAATACGATTGATGATCATCAAGAATCTTTAGAAAAAAGAAACGATCGCGTAAATGAATTATTAAATAAAATGACAACTGTTGAACCAGACTCAAAAAATAAAATGGGTAATTTCTCGCCTTTATCTCCCCCTTCTTTAAATATTAAGAAGGATATAGATGACAATACCGAAATTAAAAAATATTCCCCTTCCATCCCGTCTTATTTGCAAGCAATAAATGATAGAAAGACTGTAGGGCAATATGGTGCAAATAACACGAATACTGTGAATTTAAGTAATTATCAACGTAGTTATGAACCTCCAACTGAACTGTCGAGTAAGCCTTATTATGCAAATATGGGAATTGGACAAAGCTCTGGGCCAGGCGATAATAAAATGATGGAAAAAATAAACTATATGATTCGTTTACTTGAAGAACAAGGTCATGAAAAAACAAATAATATTACAGAAGAGTTTATTTTATATACATTTTTAGGCGTGTTTATTATTTTTGTCGTAGATTCATTTTCTAGAAGTGGAAAGTATATCAGATGAGAGGAACCTTAGGTTTCCCTCTGACCACTCCCCTAATTAAGGTTTCCTTTAGAACCTTCCTTTTATTAGTTAAATTTCATAAAAAATAAGTTGTTTTATGAAATTTGATCGAGTTCTATTATGTGAACGAGTTCTAGTAAAAAATAATTATTATCATTTAACTGCTTGTATCATATTTTTAGAGATGCCTAGGCATTTTTGCTTTCGGCGGTTGTTTTTACACCTTTTCGCATTAAATGCGAAAAGGCAACATTCCATATGCCAATCATAACAGCCCGCTTTGCTGGCAGTTTGAAGGTGCAATGGTGTAAAAAAACATTTTCTTTTTTTAGTTGCTGTCTGATACGGGTTATTTTTCCTCTATAATCTATTATGTCATAGGAAAAACACAGGTTAACGATTAATTTGGATTATTGTATGAACCATTACTCCTTTTTACTAGGTTCCCCGCTGGCATCTTGTTTTACTACTATAATGGTTTGCTGTATGATGCATCCCTCTCCATATTTTTTTAAGGTTAATTTGCTGTAATGAACCGGTAATAATTTATCCACGCGGATAAATCATTTTGTGCTGGGTTCGGATATGATAATATATGTCATTTTTTCTTTATATTACTTTTAATTATTTTTTATATACAATAATTAAAAAAACAATTTGTACAGGGTAATTTTTTTATATTTTGTTTTTATTTATCTTTACATAGAGTTTAAGTAGACATTCATAGCTCTCTCTAGAGGTAGGTACCGAGGATTGTCCAGAAGCTTGAGCAGAGTCTTGTAGGGTGTCATTTCCTTCAGAGCATCCATTCCGAGTTCACAGAACATATTCAATATGGTTGGGTCGAAACCACTCATCATGGAACATCCTGCCTCTGTAGAAAGCGTAGGAAAACCACCCGTATTTCTCAAGTTCCAGAAAAGGATATGCGGAGGGTTAAGAGGCCGTCCATACAATCGCATACCAACTTCCGCATACTTGGTCTTGATTTGCTCGAACATTGTAGCCCACTTCCCCCGATTCGACATCTTCTGTTCTTCGTCGCAACTATAACTGCTTCCGCCGTTCATCATTACATTTAGATTGTCATCAATCTGCATATCCGAGAAGATTGCAAGAATCATATTCTCTACATCATTTGGAGGAACCTTATTCTCCTCGATAGCAGTTAGAATCATATCCATAGCCTTGTAGAAGTCAGTATTATAACCAGCAAACCTATCGCTCTTTCGGATGGTCTCAACCATACTTGTAAACGTATCACAACTATCCAAATTAATCCATGTTGGATCAGATGAGAATGTCATAACACGCTTACCAAGAATCGACTTTTCTGCAACACGGCAACCTAGTGCAACCGCAGCATTCATCGGGTCGCCATGCATAGATCCCGACGTATCCACTATAGCAACCATAGTACCAAGACCATTCGCATTCTTCTTATTACAGTTGTCACGCCACTGTGAATCGAGGATATCGATCTCCTCATGCTTACTATTGTTGTTATTGTAACAAATCAACTTGTAAGCCTGCTCTGCAAAATCATTCAGTCCTACATGCTTCCCCTTGACCTCCTTACCCTCCTTCTTTAGAGACTCCAAATAGGAACGAAGATTATCAGCACACGCAACTCGGTCAGGATCATCTGATCTCTGCTCGGCAACATTATTGGTCTTTTGATTAAGAAAAGCCTTACGCTGCTTGGACATAGTAATCGACGTGGTCTTAGCATGGTTAATCTCTGCCCAATTCTTCGCAGTTTGCTTAATCTGAACTGTATCGAGGTGACGATTTAGTTTGGAACAAAGCATACGGTATTGAGCCTTGCACTTCTTCACAGCCTTCCATATTGAAGTGTCGGTCTTTGCAGTAGCAATAAACTCATGGAAGTAGTTTACTGCAAGTGCCTCGTAGAGAAACCCAAACTTGCCAGACTCCTCACGAGGAACCCACTTCGCAACAAGACTAATATTCTTGGAACCATCGGTGTCGTTGTTGTAATTGTAATCGTCAGACCGTAGAGTCATGTTAATTCCCTCGATACAAAACTGAATAAGAGGATGCGACATATCGCCGCCATTATCCATAACGTACTTGCAGAAGTACTTTATGTCTTTCCAAGAGCCATATGGCTCTTGCGACTCATCCTCTTCGTTAAGCGTGTGTGGATCCATCACAAACAACTGTAGAGCAATCTGTGCAAGAATGGGAAAATGCTTATACCATACCCAAATCATCATGTAAGCAAGAGTATACTCACCCTTGCCGCCGTTGATGTCACGGGTCTTGCCGATGATCTTGAAAAGCGTAGTGAGACACCTGTTTCGCTTTGCCTTCTCATCATCCGTTTTATAGGTACGAGTCGTCAACTGAAGAAGAATATCATCCAAAATGCTGGCCAAGTTCGAAACACCTGTTCTATCCGTGCGGACAGTCTGGAAATCAAACTGGACGATCTTCTCTTGGATATCATTCGACCAATCTAGTTCGAAATGATTATTTTCACCGGTACGGACGGGTGTTAGCGAATCAAGTGCAGAAATCATGGCGGACATGGTGCTAAGTAACTCTGACTAAGAAAATAACTTGCGTTTTCTTTAAGTCAATTAAAAAACTATTTTAAATCAATTTTTTTTGGAGGGAAGTTTCCGTAAGTTTCCTGCATTTATACTAGAATATTGTTTTTAAGCAATCTTCGCCACGTTTTTATTTGTTGTAAAGATTGCGACTCCAAAACTAGCGATTTTTTTCTTGAATAATCTGTCATAAACAGTCCATCTTCATTATGTTTCAAGACACGATTATCGAATAGTTTCGATGCGTCTAGAAAGGCTTCATCTACATTACCATTCCTTTTATGCATATTATAAATCATACAGCGATCAAAATCATAAGCACTTAGCAAATCTGCTTCACGAACAATATGATATGCTCTTTTGTATGGTCCCAAATTAGGAAATCCATGCTTTTTTACTGTTGAATACGACATAGTCGAGATGATCAATTTCGCAACGTTAATTTCAATAGGCGTCATCTTATTTTCAGCTAAAAACTCATCGATTTCCTCAATACCATCTTCCTGGTTCATATACTTTTTATCACACATATCATGTATTGTTGCACATACGTAAATAATTTTTTCATGCTGCTTTAAAATCGGATATTTTGTAGCTTCCTCCTGGTAAATCTCACTAGCATATCTTAGTACGTTCATACTATGGGAAACTCCATGTGATTCATCGATATTATATTTCTTGGTTGTCAGCAATACAAAATGGAAAAGCTTGTTTAATAATGACATTGTTGTTGGATGTTATTATTTCATTTTATTATGTTGTTTTTCAATTTTTTAGACTAACCATTCTGCTAGACCAACTCCTGCGTCTATTGCAACATCTTCTTTTATTTCATTTTGAGCTTGTTGTTGTATGAAGAAATTAAACAAAATTTTTTGATAAATAGACTTTTTACTAAGCACTTCAACTGCACCATCTTTTCCATTTATCAAAACTACTGTGCATTTATCGTCTTCGCAATCCTTTTTCTCATACATTTTGTTTATAGATATAACATTTGAATTATTATTACTTATTCCGCATTTTTTTACTTTTATTGAATAAAAAAGATAATTAAATAATTCGCCAGTTTGAATAATTTGGTCGCCTGAATGTATAACTGCAAACCAATTGTATGCGTTTGGAATTGTTTTGCTTTCTATTTTAACAAACATAGTTATATTATGATTTTGTGTTTTCTTATCTTTGATAGTAAATATGCATTTTTTATATGATTTACCTGATAAAACGGCTTCAAACTCAGGTTTTTTAAATAACTGGTCTGGATCTTTGAATAAGAAATGGTCAGGAACAATATATTTTACTCTATAATCTATTTTGTCTACTTTAATTAACGTTTCGTGATAATTTTTACTTATTTGTTTGTCATTTGTAATTCCTCGAACAATATTTGTAGCTAAAGCTCCGCCATTATTTACTGTTATTCTTGTTTTTCTATTTTGTTTCTTAGTTATTCTTGTTTTTCTATTTTGTTTCTTAGTTGTTCTTTTCATTTATAATATTATTAGATTATAATACAAAACATCTTTCAGGATTCATCGGCGAACTAGGATAAACTAAATTAAATGTATAATAAGCAGTTTTATTCGTAAACACGGGTGTGTTTTGATCTCGCCAAAAATTAAATATTGTTGTGTTATCGCTTATCGCCTCGAACATCAACATTTTGTATTTGGTTTGTTTTTTTACAATATGATGTAAGGAATGTAAAAATCCAGAATAAAAAAGCGACGCACTATCGCAGTTCATTATACTTCCACAAAGTTGTAAACTATCGCCTTCTAAATCTTCATACTGCATCTTCGCATCTTTCATAAAATAAATTCCATAAATATGTTTTCCATTCCGTAAACAATATGCATATAGTAATTGTTGTTTTATTAATGCAATATAATTTCCCATATCTGAAACGGCTAGAATATCGAAATGTTTTTTGGATAACGCCAAATCTAAATGGGTTTGCTCGAATAAAAAGTCGGTTAAAACATCTATGTGTTCTAAGTCAATATGGGTTACATGAAAATGTTCGGGTAGAGGTGGGAATTTTAAATTACGTAAATAAAAAACATACGTATTATATTCTATCAGTGGTATCACACCATCAAATAAATCTATTTCCTTTTTGATAAGAGAACAATTAATAACTGGATTTTTTATACGTTGATTATATTCATGGGTCTGTAAAAGTTGGCGATTCATCTTCTTTTGGTCCAATTCTCGATTTACGCAAATAATATCGATATAGTACATCTGAATTTCTGTGTAAATATTATGTTCTATTGATTCTCTATAAAAAAAGTGCACAGGTTTGGAAATTGCACACCCAACGGGTTTTAAAGATTCCATAATTTCTTTGTATTGTGTTGAAAATGATGCATCTATTTTATTAAACTCATATCGTTTCTCACAATAAATTGATAAATACGCAGGTTCATTATGACCGATGTATTGTGCCTCTAAATCTGGCTCCTGTAAAGTAAACAATATTCTATCATTTAATATATAATTTGATTGAAGTAAATAACAAATTTCTTTACGTTGTTGTGAAGTTGTTTCCAAATAGGGATAGGTTCGGATTTGATTAAACTCACAAAATTTGGTTTTCATAGGTCTGTATTTATAGATTAAAAATGGCGTGTAGTAGAAAAAACGCCAATAATCATAGGAGTGGAAAACAGGTTGATTATTCCAAAAAGGGTATTTTAATTTTATGTAGGCATAGAGTACTAAAAAAGCTATTGTTGTTACTAACAAAAAATATTCTATCATCGGACTAATATATTTTGAGAAGTGAAACTAGATTTCCTTCCGAAGCATCCTAAATAAGAACGGATTCTAGATTCCCTTCTCAAACACATATAAATATTGATGCTCATCACCATTTATTCCTTTCATTTCTGTTTTTCCGTGAACAATAAACCCTGATTTTTTTGCAATATCTAAGATTTCATCTATAGATTCCATTTTTAATATCTGCTCATTTTCACGAATATTTTTACTATGTTTATCGGTGAACGTTTGTTTAAATGTAACGATTGACGAATTATTTGAAAACTGATACCCCTCCTCGTATTTACAATCGTCATAATCCACAGTTGTGAAAGTTTTTCGTTCTGAATTATTAGATTCTGGAAAAAGCGAATCATATAAAGTAGTAAGCTCGCCTTTAAATTTTAAATATTTTTTCGTACTGAATTTATTTGGATCTACAAGATGGACTATTAAATATGCATTTGGTTTTAACCAATAATAACAATTATTGAAAAAACATTTTTTATCTAATTCATAAATCGTGAAATTTAAACATAAAATATGAGTAAAAATACCAGTTTCATATGTCATAGGGTCTAAAATATCCGCAATTTTAATAGTAATATCTGGATATAGAGTCTCTGCATAATCTGTCATATATTTTGATTTATCAACTCCATATGCATAATAACCAGCGGTTATTAATTCGTTTACAACACAACCTGTACCTGACCCTACATCTAAAAATATACTATTTTGTGTAGTGGGCTCAGTCATTTTTACTATTTGAAAAAGTTCTCTTTGACAAATCTTATTTCTAATATTTACACTATCATACATTTCAGCAAAAAAATCATCATATATATCTTGGTTTTGTTTTAATACATAGGGATGATCTTGTTGAAATCCTTCTAGTGCTTTATTTTTTTTAGAATAAGGAGATTCGGATATTCGATGCAAATGAATACATACAAAAACAATTGCTAAAATTAACAATAATTGCATAAAAAATAAATTAGGATTCGTAGAGTTTATAATTTTTGAAAGATAGGTAAACATATATATTACAATTATATATATTTATTTAATTTTCTGTACCACGTAATTGTGTTCGTGTATGATTAAATAATTTATTACCACCTATTTTGTTTCCTTCAAGATTAGGATGTAACGTTTGATCAAACTGCAGCTTATTGAAAAGATTTGGGTGTGGTTGTGGCTCGTTATTACTACCTAAAGGAACAGTAACATTGTACAAATCACTTTGACTAGACGGTACATAAATACATTGTTCACCACGGCGTTGTAAAGCAAATGTTTGATTTCTTAAAATAGTTTCGGTATCGATGTTATTAAGAAACCCGGATGGAGGAGCACGATGAGTTCCTGGATTAAAATTTATCTTTTGATTATAATCTAAATATGGAATAACTGGCTCATTCATAGGTTTACGACGATTTATTATTGGAAAAAGTGAGCATTTCGTAGGTATGGAACGTGGGTCAAAATTTGGTTCTAGAGGTGAATCAGGAAAATGACGAGTATTTATTCTTGCATTTAATTCATCTACTCTTTCATTTTGACCATAATATAATCCTTCAGGTACTCCAAGTATTCTATTATTATTTGATTGTAATTCCATTTCGTCTAAAATATATAGTATATAAATATAAAAAATTGACACATACTGCACAAAGATATTTATTTTATAGTATATATATTATTACTCATGAATACTTTCAATTATATACCTATTGTAATTGTTTGTTATGGTGGGTTTTCTTTTGTTACTACAAATTCATTAACTTCGAATACACAAACGTTTATGTATTCAAATAAAAATTTAATAACTACGTTGGACACTTTAAGATTACAAAAAGAAATGATGGCGAGGGTTAAATTGAAAAATTAGTTAAATTATTGTATTTTTTATATTTAAAGATTGTAATATGAATGGGCTAATTTTTTTTTTAGGCGGAAGTTTTAGAAATGGTAAACAAGGTAATCTAGATATAGGAAGTGAAGAATCTTATAATGAACAAATTAATGCTAGTAAAAGTCATGTAACTTTTATAAGTCATATTATTAATAAATTTAATATGAACTCTGTTTCTGCATATATATCATCTTATCATACAAAATTTGATGCGGATTTAATACATGTTTATGAAAAATATCTATTAGGGTATACTATGCATAAAAATATAATTGGAATACATAATTTATTTCACAAATCAATACATATCATAGAAGATATAAATCAATATGATTTTGTTTTAATGATAAGAATAGACCTTTTTTTAAAAGAATATTTTGTAAATATATTTGATCCTAGAATTAATAAAATACTATTTCCATCCATAACTTGGTACAAAGATCATAAAGTTCATATAACGAATGACTATCCAAGAGTTAATGATACAATTTTTTTTGTACCAAAAAAATATTTTAATTTCATTAAATATATAAGTTATAATAATAATTGTAGTGATGGACATAATAATTGGAAATATCTTGTTGAAAATGGAAAATTATCATATGATGATATTGATACCATGATAAATACATATCATGATAGCGATTCAGAAAAGGATTATAACCCGTTGTACTATATTGTTAACCGAGAAGAAAACAAAATTTTTCATAGCCCAGGAGTTTTTTTCAATAAATATGATTTTTTTTTAAGAAATATGCAGCTTTTTTTAAATGTAACCAACCAAACACATATTAAAAATGCACAATATAAAAAAAAAAGAGTTGCTTTTTGTATGCGGGGCGCTGTTGCAAAAATTTGTGGTGCGTTTTTTAACCAAAATGAGCTATATATTCCTAGTGAATATGTAGATTACAAAGCTTGTTATAATTCCATAGTAAAACATATAATCCAACCAAATTCGAATCATTATGAGTTTGATATCTTTTGTCATTCTTGGAATTATGATCTAGAAACCGAAATTAGAAATTTATATAAACCTGTTGCATCTGTTTTTGAAGATAACCGTAATTATAATGATAAAATTAATAAAATTTGTACAGACCCTGCTTATTTTTCATATGTTAGCCAGGCATTAACGATTAAAAAATCTATTGAGCTTAAGCAAAAATATGAATTAGAAAACAATTTTGATTACGATGTTGTAATTTTATATAGGTACGATGTTCTCTTATGGAAAGATATGATAATTGATAAATACATAGATTTAAAAAAAAATATATATGTAAATGCACATGAGAATGCAGACGGGGATTTTCATTTTTTAATGGATAGTAAAAATTCAAATCAATTTAAATATTTATATGATTCATATGAATCAGGAAATGAACCTAAACCACATAGTTCTATTAAAAATTATGTTTTAAATTATATGAAACTAAATCTTCTTGTAGATAATATTATTCCTGGTAAACATCAAGAAGTTATTCGAAAAATATATGATTTTTCTATTCATACAGGCTATTTAACTATAGAAACGTTTAATTCATATAAATAATATTTCATTTATTATTATATTAAATGAAATACATAATTTTATCTGGAGGAATAGGAAAAAGATGTAATAATTATTCTTTACCAAAACCACTAAATTACGTTAATGGAAAACATATGATTGAATACGTAATAGAAAGCATACCCTGCGATGAAATTTATATCATTTATAATGGGGTTTTAGAACAATTTAATTTTGAAGAAATTATTATTAACTTATTTAAAGAAAAAAAACTATTTTTTTCAAAAATAGATTACATAACACGAGGAGCAGTTGAAACTGCATATACCGGTGTACAAAAATTTAATTTAGCAGGGGACTCTATAGTATTTTTAGATAATGATAACCTGCATATTTTTCCGAATTTGAATGATGTTTCAAATAATTTTATAGGTTATGGAAAAGATTATGAAAAAACGAATTATTCGTTTATTACTATCCATAACAATATTATAATTAACATAGAAGAAAAAATAAAAATTTCGAATGATTATTGTTGTGGTGTTTACGGATTTTCGAACGTTAAAACTTTCAATAAATATGCAGAACAATTATTTGAATCCAATTTTAAAACAAAAAATGAATTCTATTTTTCACAGCTTTATAAGCTTTTGATTAAAAATAATGAAACCATATTGCCTGTTTTAATAGAAAAAACAAAACATATTGGATCCTATGAAGAAATTATTAATAATAAAGAGGATTATTCTATTAAAAAATTAAGAATATGTTTCGATTTAGATAACACATTAGTTACTTATCCAACTATTCCAAATGATTATACTTCTGTTAAACCAATTCAAAAAAATATTGATTTGTTGCATAAATTAAAAAATACGGGACATGAAATTATTATTTATACTGCTAGACGTATGAAAACACATAACTATAATGTTGGTAGAGTTATCAAGGATATAGCAGGAGTAACTATTCAATCATTAGAAAATTTTGATATTCCATACGATGAATTAATATTTGGCAAACCTCTTGCTGATATCTATATTGATGATAGAGCTTTAAATCCTTATGTGAACAGCATTTCTTTGTTTGGTATATTTAATGATATAGATGAATATATACCAAATAAATTGCCAAACAATAATTATAATTCAGTTAAAAGAAACGACACCATTATTAGTAAAGAAGGACCTTATTCGATTATTAAGGGTGAACTTTATTTTTATCAAAATATTCCGCCTAGTTTACAAATATACTTTCCTTCTTTAAAAACATATGAAAAAACAAATAGTAGATTATCGATTTCTATGAATTATGTGGAAGGAATACCGCTTTTTTATTTATACAAAAACAAATTAATCACAAAAAAAATAATAGATGATTTGTTTGTTGTTCTAGATAAATTACATAGCAGCGATAACGTTATAAATATAAACTATGAAAATATAAAAAACAACTATTTTAAAAAATTAGAAGATAGATTTGGAAATAAAAATCACTATTGGTTTGAAGATTCGGATGTTGTTTATAGTAATGTTATTAAAGAATTGGAAAAAAATTACAATCCGAAATTGGTTGGTTTAATACATGGAGATTTTTGGTTTTCTAATATAATACTTGAATATACAGATAATTATAAGTGTATTGATATGAGAGGCCAAGTAGATGGCGTTTTAACATTAAATGGAGATATGTATTATGATTATGGAAAATTATTTCAAAGTATATTAGGTTATGATTTTGTATTAAATAATATTGATATAGATCATAAATATACATCTTCTATGAAAGAATATTTTTTAGATAAATGCAAAGAAAAACAACTTGATGCTGTATATTTAAAAGCTGTAACAAAATCTTTAATATTTGGAACATTTCATTCCATATCAAATTATGAAACTGAAAAGAGAGTGTGGAGTTTCTTGAAAAGTATATAAATCCTTGAAAAATTGAAAAATATTCTTTTTATTACAACAAAAAGTAGTAACGATGGGATTTGATTTAGGAATTCGAATTAACCTTGAAATTGATGAAAGAACGGGTATGCCAATTGTACATTACATAAATAATGGATTTCTAGATAAAAAGATATACGATCCAATTGAATTTCAAATACCAGAAAAATTTCGAAAATACATAGAGCAAAGAGGTAATCATTTTCACAGTTATATTATGCAATTTCCCGAATCCTGCTTTGAAACAGATGCTAAGTCATTTCTATCTGTTTATCCAGAGTGGGACTATGTTGTGCTACAAAATGAAATATTTTATATCGACGAAGAAGGATGGAATGAGCAATCACATAATGAATTTAAGGAATTTTTGGAATGGATGGTAGAAAATAGTCCTTATATTAATGTCTTCCAAATTTATTGGTCTTATTAAACAGAGAAACAACAAACGTATTGTTAACCATTTTTTTATGTTTTTATTATATAGATGAAAGGCGGAAATTTAAGTGCAACTGCTACATTTAAAAAGATAATAAGTTTAGGATATGAATTTGAAACGAGTGAGCTTTCCAAATTATCTTTACATCAAAATAAAAAGACTCTTGTTAATTCAGATATAGCTCCACGAGTATTACCAGAAAGAGAGGAGAGAGAAAGTATAAAAAGAATTGATAATAATTATATATCTGTACGAATTCCTATTGGTGTGGATGTAGCAAAAATAGATGAAGAATATGCGAAAGGACAAACGCCAGAAGGTTTGGATGAAGAGGAATTAGAAGACTATGAACAAAACCGCTTATTAGAAAAATGGGCAAAGAAAGAAAACGAATCCTATTTAGATTACTTTTATGAATATCGCAAAGATGATAACCCCATGGCAGTACAATTTCAAGTTACAAACGATTTAGGCGAAACTGAATTTGGAACAATGTTGAATTCATTTTGTGATGGCATAGATAAACCTAAGAATGACCTCTATTTTTTTAAGACAAAAAAAGGAAAAATGATGGATATAAAATTTACGGAAGAAATTGCCAAAACTGAGGTATGTGATACGTTTTCTGGCGTGGAATTTGTAATTACTTATTATCATCCGAAAAAAGACAATCCGAATGTTATTGTTGATACATTCTTAGATGCAGTTAGTCGCATTATTGATCATTTTGGAAATCTTAAACCCATAGAAGGAAGTTTATTGATTGATGACGGTAAAAAAGAACCTACCACAGTTGGTTATCTAGAAGGTAACCGAATCCTTTATCATAAAGCCAACACGAATTTATATTATATGCAAACCTACGATAGTTTTGGTACGGTAAATGAAGATGGAGATCTTAAATTGCAGTCCATATCGGATGCTACATTTGTCCCACAATTAACATTTAAGAGCAAGGCAGCTGATACTGTAGATATTATAATGGAATTAGCTAGACCTTCATCCTCATATACATTTGGAAAATCGTCAATATCAGCTCAAAAGAATTTATTTAAAACTATTGAAATAATAGATAAAATAACTGAGGATTTGTTTAAAAAATATAACGAAGTATCTGGGAATAATATTAACGTTTCAACAGGTTCTGGTAAAATAATGAAAACCTATGTTTTTTTAATACTTTATAAAATGTTTATGTTTTTTCAAGGCCATATTAAAATTATGAGTGAAAAGATTTATTTAAAAGATCAACTCTCGTTTAATTCTAGACACGGTAATTATGGTATGTATGAGCGTATTAAAGAAATATTTGAAGATGAATATGAAT
>Ga0136644_10000278_pt1 | contig 40638 bp, 42 predicted proteins | sample C_130820_EF_Meta_FD_94780 | JGI IMG/M metagenome (GOLD analysis project Ga0136644, IMG submission 94780) | Freshwater microbial communities from Lake Croche, Canada to study carbon cycling - C_130820_EF_MetaG (v2) (version 2) | ecosystem: Environmental > Aquatic > Freshwater > Lake | place...
AAAATAAAAAAATATAAATAATATTTTTTTAGAAGATAATACTAAAAAATACGTATTATTTGATAATAATTTAAATTCTGAAATATACAATATAATATATAATAACACTAAATTGAAAAAAATGATAAAAGACCAGTTTAAGATTGATTTGAAATATCCCTCTTATAATATTGAATATAGAATATATAAACTAAATTCTAACTCAATGGGATGGCATCAAGACTATAAAATAATAAACAAAAATTATTTAGAATGTGTTTATATTATTGAAAACTCCACAAATAGCTCATTTCACTGGTTTAAAAATCTTAAATTTCATAATTATTTTCAACAAAGTAATGATTTAATAATTATAAAACCAAATGACTTAATACATAATATAGACCCTATATTATTTGGTAATAAACGAGTATTAAAATTTATAATTGATCTGGAATAATTAGATTACTTATTATTATTATTATCATATAATAGATATATTAAGAGAAATAAGAAGTTCATATATATTTTGATTTATAAATATATAAATCAAAATATAATAAATATTGATATAAATAAAATTAACGTTTACCACCACCATAGAATGTTCCTTCAACACCATTTACATTTTCGAACAACCAATTATTCATACCGCATTTCTCTGGAATAGTTGCAAGAGTGGGCCAATAATAAGGTTGTAAGGGTTCTTTCATATCAGACCATATTGTTCCTGGTTGATATTCCTTGCATTTATCTACATCATATCCCTTATTCTTATCTTCATAATAATATATACCATCACAATCCCATATTTTAGGTGGTGTTTTACTTGGATATTGTCCCTTCCATAATGGTTCCTCATATAATGTATCCCATTTATTATACTCTCGCCCCTTTTTAAAATATGGGTCTGTATCTCCTTTGACTTGAACATATTCCAATGATATATCGGATATTCCTTGACAATCTAACTCCGATTTTTTTTTAAAGTAATCAACGATTAATGTTGAATTCTCAATTTGTATATTATTAATATATAAATACTTAATTGGATTTGGTGTTTTTCTATCAATAACAAGACTCGACAATGCAAAATGTCCCGTTGCAATAACCTCTTCTGGAGGTGGTATTAATTGATCATAAAAAGGTTGTCCTATATTATAATATGGAAACATGTATGATGATAATTCAACACCATATGGAACTGCATATTTTTTATCTATAAATTTAATTACATTTACACGTAATTTTGTCTGAAAATAATGTATCTTATCCCATACAAAAAGTTCATATACAATATTTTCATTGTTATGAATGTCTGTCCATATTTCAACATCTCCATAATTTGTCTTTACAAATAGATTCTTATTTTTAGCATTTAATAATACAAGAATATATTTAGATATATCATCGAGTGTAAGTCTTAATTTATCATCTGTTGTAGATTGTGTAAATGTTGTATAAATAACATTCCCTTTAAAAGATATTGGATTCTTTTCAGATATCTTTAATTCTTTTAATATCTCTTTTAATGATGATTTATTTGACCTATTAAAATGAATATTCTCAATACTTCCATCATCTCCTCTACCATTTCCTCTATCATTATCTTTATTTCCTACAATTCCTAAAATATGATTATTTTTACCATCTTTTTTTACATAAAAATAAAATAAAACAACTAAAAATATAAATATAAGAATCAATATGGATATGTAAATTGTATAAATGGATGTCATATTATATTAGAATATATTTTTATTCATTAAATAAAAAATTTCTTCTCTTTTTTATTAGATTTTAATGATACAATATAATCACCTAACTCATTTTTCTGTAAAAAATTTACTTTTGATATATTCTGTTTCAGTTTTGAAATAGTTATATATAAACGCCAATTGAATTCTGTATTCTCTAAAAGTTTTTGTATATCTTTATATTGGTCTTCATTTAATTTTATATACTTACGGTCCATGTACTCTCTTATATAATTCATCTTTTCTTCGATTGGAAAAGAATTAAAATCAAAGTCCTTTTTCTTTTCTTTTTCTTCTTCAATGAATTCTATTTGAATATCATCTTCTTTTAAAAGTTCTAATCTATTATCCGTTGTTTCAAACTCTTTGTCTCTATACCCAGGTTTATTTTTTAATTGCAATGCTTTTTGAAGTATCTTTAACTGACATGCTTTAATTTCTCTTGTTAATGGATTATAATCCCTTTGATTCGGTTTATTCATAATAAAACCCTCAAAATTGTAATCCATTTTAAAAAATTCTTCTTCTCTTATTTGTTGAATACGATCCATCATATCTTCAATCATTTACTATTATATGTTAATATGTTCTTATATTCATTCGTTTGATGTATAAACTTTCTCTACTATTGATTCCTCTGTATTATCTCTACATAATGGACAATTTCTATTGTATTTTGTAAGCCATGAATAAATACATGAATAATGAAATACATGATTACATGGTAATTTAATAATAGAATCTTCTTTTTGAAAAGAATTCATACAAACGAAACAATCTTTTAAGCATGGTGTGTATTTTATTTTTTCTAATTTATCAAACTTTTCATCACTTAATATATTTTTTGTTATGACTATTTCAGTGTGTTCATTTATATGACTTGAATTCATATAATTATTATAATCCGATTCTATATAGTTATCTATAATTGTTGATAAATGAATAATATCATTTATAGGATGAAGCATATCTAGCATTTCATTCCATTCATTTTCCTTTATCTCTTCTATAATATTATCATTCTCTATTGTTTCATTATTTGTTGCACCATTTAATGCATCATTTAATGCATCATTTAATGCATCATTATCTATTTTTCTATTTGTATTTTTGTTATTAAACCATTCATTATATTCCTCTATAATTTCATTATTTTTTAAAATATTACCATCTTTATCCTTTAATCTTTCATGCATAACTATTTTTTCAATATTACAAGGAATCAACATTTTACATATCTTATTAAAGGGTGCATCTTTTGATCCTAATATAATTATTTTATTTTGTTGATTTAAAAATACTTCCGTATATTCTACATTATATATTAATAATGATGTAATGGATAAAAGATATTTTTGTATATATCCACTTTTATTATTGAATGGTAAAATAATATCTTTTACATAAGAACCATAGTATAGTTTTGTTTTCATATATATATTATTTATTTATATATATTTTAAGTAATAGTAATTTATGAAAATTTATTCATTTACAAAAATGACTCAATTTACCAGATTTACCAAATTATTTACAAATTATTTTCAATATTCCAACAAAATAAACATTCTTTATTATATAGTGAATTTACATCATCGTCATTTGACAATACAAAATAGGAATGTGTGCCTTGTTTTGAATTAAAATCTCTTGGATTTGTACAGCCAAAATTAGATGTATGATAACAGTCCATTGGAATTTCATTTTCTAAACAATCATCACAATTTCCCCCAATAATAGATTTATGAAAACACTTATTTTCCGCTTTACATTTTAAACATTTATCTAATATTTTATTTCTTTCATTCATGTTTATACATTCTCTTGCATCACACATTTCAAAGCAGTTTTCTTGTTCAATTTTTATGTTCGATGCAAATGAAGGTTTTAATAGATTATTTGAACTTACTATTTTTTTATTAAAATCTAAAAATGTAAAATGTTCAGTACAATATGTATTTTTATAATAGAATAAAAAAATGATTAGACAAATGAATAATATAACAATAAGAATGAATACACTAGACATATATTGTTTTAAGATAAAAATCTATAATCTTTACATATTTAAAATATAGAATATATGTACTTTATTGTTTATGATCCATATACATTCAACCATAAAATATTATATAATACAATTGAATTTTATTTAAAAGACAAAATGACTATTCTATTTACAACTGATATTCAAGAAATAGAAAATATAGAAAAAACATATGAAAGTAAGAATATCATTCTTCTGATTTTAATAGATGCTCATTTTATTTATTCTCTAGATGAAAATATTAAAATCTTTCGTTTAAAATTATATTCTCTTTTTAAAAAAATAAAATATAAGATTGTATATTTAACAGAACCCATCGATTATTTCATAGATAAAAAAGTATACTCGGATATATTGAAAAATATAAATCCATACTGTATATGGAGTTATTCTTATCATAATTTAAAACAATTTACAACGTATCCTTTATTGGAACGTTCATTTATTATATATCCTTCCATTTTTCCAATGTCTTCTCCATTATCGAATTATCCAAACATAAGGAATAAAAGAACAGATAAAATTGTATTTATTGGGAAAATGAATGATTATCGTCGTAGTATAATAACGCACGATTTTGGAGATTTTGTATATATAATTGATAATATATATGGTGATGAATTAATCGAGATATATAAAACATATCGATTTTTTTTAAATATACACCGTAGAGAAAAAACAGTATGTTTAGAAACATTCCGCATTTCTCCTATTTTACATTATGGTGGAATTGTTATTAGTCAAGATGTATGTAGAGAAGATAAAAAAATATTTGAGAATCAATCTATCTATTATGAAAATGAGAATGAAAATCTGTACTCTCTCTTTTTACGTTTAAGGTCTGCTCTATATATAAATAATGATAATAAGGACAACTTAGAAGTCAATACTGAAGATAATTCTAAACTTAATAAAAAAAATATAGAACAATTTATAGAATGGACAAATAAAGTAATAGATAATATCAGTTAATACTATTTATGTGGAGAATTTAATATTTATTAAAAAAATAATTTTTATTGATAATATACTAATTTATAATAATATATTTATAATTTAATTACAAATATATTTTTCTTTAATTACAAATATATTTTTCACTTTGAATGATTTCAACCCATAACTTAATTTAGAAAATAATTATTAAATAAATATAGAAAGTCTGCACCAGTACCGCCTGTTTGATAACCAGATGCATCTGGTGGTGCAGATGAAATACCATTTGGAGGACATGAATTAGTATAACAATTGTTTAATGTTGGTTGTGCAAAATCTTCTTGAGTTAATAATCGTAATGGTCCAGTGGAATTATCTACTGTATTACAATTTCCAATCATTGTATCTGGTTGATTTGGATTCCAATATTCATATGATTCATAATATTCGTCATATGACCATTCTCCATTTGGTCTACATCCCCATAAAGTATATGATATATTAAAATTATCAAAATCTGTATTCATACCAACTAATGCAGGTCCTACTATTTTATTATAATCTTTATCATAATAATAACCCGGATAGATTTTATCGGGTAGTGTATAATCTACTGGATTTGTACTTGGAACAGTACTATAATTACCCCATGGTAAATTATACTGTCCATATTCTGTAAACATAATAGGAAAATTGATTTTAAATTGTGAAACATCATCTCCATAATTTGTTTTACCCGTTGTTAATGCAAGTAATATATCTGCAATTTGAATAATGGATGTATTACTATCATTATTAATATTACCGTATCCTGGATTTTTATATTTTTTTGCATAAATATTACTGTTTGTAGTAGTAAAAAATCCTGAATATGCATGTAAATTTGCAATTACACCATTAAGTGTTTGACTTGCATAAAACCCGCCATTTGGATTTGTAACAAGTCCTGCTTGAATATTATCATTTAATTTAGTAAAACAATTGTATGTATTTAACATTTTATTAGTAGTTGTATCCACATAATTATCATATGTAAAGTATGCATACTCTTCGGCAGCACTAAGAATACAAATATTCGATGTATTATTTGTTTGTCTTATATTCAAATAGGACACTCCCATTCCTGTATAATAATATCCATTGTAAAGAAATCCATTTACATATCCATTAAAACCAGTATGATAATCGTCGACAATATCAAGATATGGTTCATTATATAATTCAAACATTATATTATTTTTAATAGAGAATGGTATATTATTGGTTTGGTTTTCATTTCCATTATTATCTATTCCAAATACAGAACATATACTATTCCAAAATGATGTTGTATTTATTGATACTCCGAGTGGTTGTTCTTGAGCAACATCACTAAACTCTAAACCATTTGCACTTTGATTTTTATATCCATTTGAAAAATTCCAATGTAAATCTAATATGAAGACGATTGGATAAGTACTATTGATTGTAGTATTTAATTGATTTATGATAGAAATGATAGCTTGTTGATATTGTTGAGAGGTAAATACAAAATTAACAACTGTTGGATCTTGTGATGATCCCCATAACCAATAATCCGCATTTAAAGGAATACGAATTGCGGGTATCTTAGTAATTTTACCAACTTCCCAATAAGGTTGAACTTGTTTAATAATATTTGCAAGAGATGTAACATTTTCTGTAAATGTATATTCTCCATTTACATTTTGTGCATAGGTTAAATTTGGATATGAAGATGCTAAATATTCAGTGGTTGTAATTGAAAATCCTACGAGTTGTACATCAAATATACCTACACCATTATCATATTGAAGTGTATTTGAGGTTGTAATCCATCCCATATATATATATATATAATATATTAATTATAATGTTGTTAATTTTAATAAATTAATTAAATATTTTAAACGCATAAAGTATTTAATCCTTTACATAAATTACATAAATTACACCCCTCATTTTGAATATGATTCAGGTAAAGGGTTAAGTATATTTATTTTATTCTTCCGAAAAAATAATAAATTTAGTAATGAATATATTTGTTGTAGGATTTCGAATTTGTTCATAACTAACAACAATATTCTTATATTCTTCATATTCTCCAGAACCATAAAAAGGATATACAATACTCGAATCTCTTGATAAATCAAAAGATAAATTACCTTTAGTTAAATATAGAGTATATCTTACGAATGGAATATCATTTGTTATTTTATAATTTGCAATTATATTACCTGCTATTTTACCTCCTTGATAATATCCTTTTACTGCAATACTAATCGGTAATATAAATTCATCTAAATCTCCGAAGTAGTCAATATTTGATCCACTTAATAATGTTTTTTTATTTGAATATATAATATCTAGAATTTTCATTTATACAATATACGAATATATTAATTTATAATTCGTTTTATTAAAAAAATATATATATTATATATCCATACCATATGAAATAGTATTCCAACATGGTTTACAGAAGTTATGATTTGGTTCTATAGGAGGTCCATCCATACACCCGAATGTAATTTCACAACTTTTACGTTCTTTACAATGAATACATCTTCCTACATAAGGATCATAACATTTACCTTCTTTATTACATTCTTTACATAAATTATATTTTTCAAGTTGACTTTTATAAGATGAACATACAGAGGATTTACACATATCTTTACATTTACGTTCTTTTGGAGGATGTAATACAATTGTTTTATTTTCCTTTATAGGTGTTTTAATAACCTCATAACCTACTAAAACACTATGACTATTATAAATAGAGTAATCAAGTATTCCTATAAATAAAAGAATAATAATAATGATTATTATTATTATAACCATATTATAATTAAATACTATTTTTAATTCAACAAATATTTAATTTAATTTAAAAAGATACATATTATAATAAATAATATAAAAATGACAGATAGAGAAAGAAAAGCACCTGTATCCGCATATAAAGAGTTAAGTGGAATTCTAAACTCAATTAAAACAGAAGAAATAAGTATCAATGATGCATTATCAAAGATTCAATTAAAAGAGACACTCCCAACAAGACCTTATTGTAAGGTAACAACAAGTGGAGCACTTGCACTATATGGAATTCAGAAACAACCCATTGTTATGTATGCAGATCAGTGGAAGAAACTATTAAGAGTATGTAAATCGAACTATTTAGATAATTATATGTCTTATAATACAAGTCGATTAAAATTTAAAAATAAAGAAAATAAACATCATTCAAAATCACTTTTTAGTGATTCAAGTGAGAATAAAGAAGAGGATAATGAATTAGAAGTCGTCTAAATTACCATATCAATATTGTAATAAAAATTATCATATGAATATTGTAATAAAAATTATCATATCAATATTGTAATACAAATTACCATATCAATATTGTAATACAAATTACTATATCGATAGTGTAATAAAAATTATCATATGAATATTGTAATAAAATTTAATAATAAATAATAATTTATTATTAAATATATAAATGAATGATATGAGTGATTTAGAAATAAAACGAAAGAATGAATCTGAAAATGAAGAACCATCCATAGAATCATCAAATAAAGGAAAGTTTCATCTAAATATATATAAAAGAAATAATCCAGATTTGATATATCCTACCGATGAAGATTATATTGAGCATTATGAGAGGATTGGAAAATATCAGATGCGTATTGGAACAAATATACCCTTTCATAAAGAAAGAGTTAAAATAGTGACAACAAAATGGGGAATTTATATTGCGAATGCACTAAGATATGTATTATTTAAAAATCATATATTTAGTCAAATTGTATATCAACCAGATATAAAAGATGAAACTTTACATATTATTTTATTCTCTCAAAAAGTTATTATATTTCCAAAAAATTATATCATATATCAATTAGAACAAAAAGGAATCTCGCATTGGGTAGATAGAAGATATGAAATGAGTATTTATTATAGTTTAAAAACGATAGATTATAGTTGGGCGAATATTGTTCGTTTTTCAGATGTTTTACGAAAAAAAATAAAATATTATCCCATCCCTTTAATACCCATGGAACATTTATATTTTCGACCTCATACACCCATTGCTAAAAAGATAGATGTTCTTTTTTATGGAAATATGAATCATCGTCGTATAAAAATAATTCAGTATATTCGTTCATTTCTGAATCATTATGGATTTACTTTTGAAGTTATCCAGGATAAATTCGGGGAACAATTATATCCATATATTCTTTCCTCCAAAATTGTATTAAACATTCACGCCTTTGATAATGCAAATCTGGAAACATGTAGATTATGTGAATTATGTTCAATGAAGAGGTTTGTCATTAGTGAAAGTTATACATCTATTGAAGATAATATTAATTATAATGTATTTCAGGATTTTGTTATTTTTGTTCAAAAATACCAAGATATACCCGAAAAAATATATTATTATTTAAAAAATAAAAGCGAATATTTCAGAATCATTCAAAAAATACCTTCTACTGTAAGTGAAATAGATATTGAAAATGGAAAAAAAATAGTGGAACATTTATTCGAATAAATAATAAAATATATATTATATATATGTCATTTTCATTATGTCCATATAAATATATAATTGGAAAACCGGGTGAAGGATTCCATAAATATCGTTTTTTAGGTGTTGCCATTGGGGATGTTGTTGTGGTTGTCCTTTTTGTATACCTTTTACATCTATTTTTTAACTTTCATTTCTTTTATACTCTTATCATTACTTTTTTACTGGGAATTATATTTCACCGAATCTTTTGTGTAAGAACTGCAGTTGATAAATGGTTATTCCCTTAATGAGTAACATAATTTTGTTGTCGTATGAATGATTGTTGCGATGATTCCGAAATAATACTTCTGCACTCAGGACATGTATAGTGTTGCCCATTTTGAATACATGACTGTCTCCATACTATCAAACAATCATTACAGTAATTATTATGACCACATGAAATATAAGGGAAATTTATATTATTATTTGAATACTCTAAAAAACATATATTACATCTGCTTCCATTTTCAACATTTACATCCACATTTACCGCTGAATTTATTGGATTCTCAATATTATTATTTATATATGCTGAAATTGAATTTCCAATGTTATTATTTATATAATTTATATAATCTATATCACTTATATGATTATTGAATATAATATGATTATATAAGTCATTATCATTATTATTATCATTATTATTTATCTCTCTAACATAAAATACATTATTTTGATGTAATTGAATATACTCTAACATATTTTGTTGTGAATTTTCATTCAATGGTATATTCATCTCATCATAAATAGTTCCAGTAGGGACAATAAAATATTGATGATTTAAATGATAATAATCATTTATCTTCTCTCTTGCATATATACAAAATTGATGAATTGTATAGTTATTATTATCAAGTTGAACTTTTAAATATTCTCCTGTTTGAGAGTGTTTAAAATGTATATCAATATTTGAGCTCATGTATGTATATATATACTCATAAGAATATTTTATATAGTTTATATTTCAATTTTTATTACAAAATTAATTTTTATTATAACCCTTTACCTGAATAATATCTAAAATCGTGCACATGGTGTATGATTCTTTAAGTAGTATTATAAAATATTTATGTAAAGGGATAAAATCAATTTTTATTATAAAAAATGAAATATTTTAATTAATATTATAGACTTATAATATATATTTAAGGAAAAATCAATAAAGATATTTAAAATATATTCTAAACAATTCAAAATGGATAATTCAAGTATGAATGAAACAACATGTTTTGTATGTATTGAAGAATTTAACAAAAGTAATAAAAAGAAAATAGAATGTAATTTATGTGCATATAAGTGTTGTATTGAATGTAATCAATCTTATCTTATTGAGAAAGAGGAATTGCATTGTATGAATTGCAAACATATATGGGATGATTCATACCTAACAGAACAATTTACAAAAGCATTTACTAAATTATGGAAAGAACATTTAAAAGATATTGAATTAAATAAAGAAAAATTTAAATTGGATGAGTATGCACGTTTATTTAATAATGAGAAAAAGAAAAGAATGTATGAGAAAAAAATAAAGGAAGTTAAGGAGACAACAAAAAGGAATATGATAAAACTGAAAGAAAATAAAAGAAAAATTATAGAATTAGAAAAAAGTCTGAATATCCAAAAGGAAACTCATATTCGAAATTTAAAAAGATGTATTACAAGATTAGATAATGAAGAGGTCGTCATGAATACAAATGTAATAAAATGTAGTGATAATAACTGTAATGGTTTTTATCACAAAGATATATCCGATAATATTATCAGTTGTGTAATATGTCATAATCAAAAATGTTCATCATGTTATGAGAAATACCATCATGAACATGTATGCAATGATGATACTATAAAATCAATTAAAATGATTGAATCTGAAACAAAGAAATGTCCAAGATGTAATATTAATATATCTAAAATAGATGGTTGTGATCAGATGTGGTGTGTTCAATGTAAAACAACGTTTAGTTGGAATACTGGAAATATAATCAATGTCTTAAATATTCATAATCCTCATTACATAGAGTATATGAGACAAAAATATAATCTTACAAGAGATATACGAGATATTCCGTGTGGTGGATTACCAACACGTTATCAATTACTATATTTATTGAGAGATAATAATATTACTGTAAAGATTACAGATAAAATGGGATTAATAATTGATATGATTCTTGAAATTAATGATGAAATGATTCAACAATTAGTAGATGAATTAAATTCAGATAAACAAAAGAAAAAAATAGCATTTGATTATCTAAATCAAACTATAACTGAAAAACAATGGAGAGATATGATTGTTTCAAATAATGAAAAAAAAAAGAAATTAAATGATACTTTAAATCTTTTACATATGTTCACATTAGTATGTGCAGATATTCTTCAAAGATTAATGAATACCGAGAGAAAAGATTTATGTAATGAACTTTTGAATAATTATATATTTGAATTTAATTCTATTCGAGAATATTTAAATGAAATATTTTTTAAATTGCATATAAAATATTCTACTCGGTCTATTATTAATATCACTGATTTATGGGTATTCAAGAAAAGTATTCCTAAAAAAGAAGGAAAAATAAATAATGTAGAGGTAGTGAATTCTTTATTCGAACCTCCGAACAAATCTATTTTTTCTTCGAGTTCGGCATCGGATTCCGCAACGAGTTCGGCAACGAGTTCGACAACGAGTTCGGCAACGAGTTCGACAACGAGTTCGGCAACGAGTTCGAAATGGATTTTATCTCTACCTGTATTTTCATCTCCACAATCCGTGCCTCAGACATTTTCATTTCAGACCTCATCTGAACCACGATTACCATCCGAATCATTATTACATTTTTCATTTCCAAAGTCTTATCTAGATAATAATTGAGATGAATCGGAAATGAATCGGAAATGAATCGGAAATGAATCGGAAATGAATCGGAAATGAATCGGAAATATAAAATAAATATATAAAATGAATATATCATTTAATTATCTTATTTATAAGTAATGGAAATGGATTCCTTTTGTGAAAATTATAATGAAGAATTTAAACTATACTACTATTATTTAAATGATCCGAAATATGTAAATTTATTTATACAGGGTATATCTCATCTAAAACATCCACGTATAGTAGAGTTATTAAAAAGAAAAATAAAAGAAAATCGTAAACATATTTTAGAGAATATAAAAAAGATAAATACAATAATAAAATATTATAAACAAAACAAATTCATTTCAAATTCGGAAATGGGTACATTTTTTAAGTATTATGAATCTGAATTAAAAAAAGTAAATTATAAAAAAGAGGAAGACATTCTAAAACTGTTTTACAAATTAATATATTATCCAGATATTATATCCGCTCTAAAAGAAGCATTTTATATCTTTAGTGATTATCGTGCATGTATCTATTATATGACCCCTTCTATTGATTTTTATAATTCTAAAAAAGAGATTGTTATGAAAGTGGTTGAATCATTCCGTGATAATTTAAATACAATGAATCAAATAATAAGTCGTGTTTATATTGGAAGTTCGAATCCATGGGGGTCTATTTATTATGCATCTGCATTCTCAATGTATGAAACATTATATATTCTACATTTGTATTTTGAAGATCCACTTTCATTATGTAATATTCATTTTACATTTAAAAAAAGATATAAAAAGGATAAAGATGTTTTATTACATATAAAGGAACAGTCTAATAAATATAATATTTATTTACATACAGAACCTACATTTTCATCTATTCTTATTGCATTTAAAAAGAAGGGATATGATTTATGGTTTACGATTCCTTTTTTATTTGAATCTATATATTCAGAATATGAATTTAAAAATATTCCCGTTGCACTTATTTTTGATTCTAAAAAAAGAATATCTCAACAAAGAAATAATAATATGTTAGGTGTTATGATATATATATTAAGTATAAATGGATATATATCAAATGTCAATTTATTGAAAAGATTTAATGATTAGTAAATTTATATTTTATTATTATATGAGAATCCAGTTTAATAAAGCATTTGAATATTATCAAAGAGGTATATATCCAATGTATGATAAAGTTTATGCGATTGGGGATATTCATGGGGATTATCAAGCATTTATCAATGTATTAAAAAAATCAGAATTGATTGATTCCAATGAAAATTGGATTGGAGGACAAGCACATGTCATTCAAATTGGAGATATTTTAGATCGTCGTACTCGAATGGATGATATAACAGATGAAGATTCTGAATTTAAAATTATAGCATTAATATTAAAATTACAACTGGAATCCTTTGAAATGGGGGGTGGATTTCATCCAGTGATTGGCAATCATGAATTAATGAATATTATGGGAGATTTTCAATATGTTTCTCCCATGGGACTAAGACATTTTAAATCCAGAGAAGAGAGATTAAAATATTTTGAAATAGGAAATCACTTTTGTAAATATCTTGCATGTGGATGGAATCCTGTTGTAAAAATAGGAGACCTTCTTTTCTGTCATGGCGGAATATCTTATAATATCTCTCAAAAATACAGTATATATGAAATAAATATGATTATGCGTGATACATTATATGGAAATAAAGAACATATTCATAAACCTTATTTCCAGGAACTATTTTTGAGTCCAACAAGTATTCTATGGAATCGTCAATATTCAAACTTTGATATTAAAGATATAACCAATAAAAAGTTAGATAAGATATTTAATACATATAAAGTGAAATATATGATAGTTGGTCATACTCCTCAAATGAATGGTATTGTATTTAAACAAAATCGGGTTTTTTGTATTGATACCGGAATGTCCAAATCTTTTGGAAAAAAAAATAAACAGACCGAACGAATTCATTACTTGTTATTTCATGCAAAACAAAATAAATTCTTTTTATATTAGTTATAATGGATAAATTGTGTAAATAATATTGAAAATCATATGTATAGAAGGAAGGGACTGACTTTTTTTTAATTTTTTATAGCAGATTATTTTTTAGTAATATTATGAATTAAAATCTATTTTAATATTATGAGTAATACGTCTATGAATAATACATTTCTTAATAATATTCATAAAATAAATAAAAATTATTCAAAAGATACAGGTATAGAAGGACAAATTGGAAAATACAAAATATTATTAGAATTAATACAAAAGAATGATAAAAAAAATGACAATAAAAATTTAAAGATAAATATAATTAAAGGACATATTCAAATGCTTGAAATGTCTGAATCGGGTGCTGATCCTAGAGGAAAAATTAATGAGGTAGTTCATCTTATAAATGAATATAAAAAAACTGTAATTAAACCATTCAATAGTTCATCATCAGAAGGTTCATCACTTAGTGACTTAGTAATTAAGTATAAAGAAATAGTTGGTAAAGAATACAGTGATACTAATAAAAGTCTATTCAATAGTATAGAATCATATACATCAAACAGTAATACATCAAACAGTAATACCAAATTATCTGATTATGATAAATTAAATGAAATTAAAAAAGTTGTGGAAAATATGTTAATATTTTTACCTAGAAATAGTGTAAATGGAAGAAACAGAATATCAATTCTTGATAAAATTCTTAAAGATATTGAAAATAGACTAAAAGAGTTATCTATAAAACAATTATTAAATGCTTATAAACCATTATCTAAGAGTTCATCTACAAATCAAAATTTCTTAAAAGAAATGAAAAAAATAATAGAAACAAAATTACCTCTTTATAATAAATATACTCGATTAAAAGAACGAATACAAACACAATATAAATTATTAAGTGTAACTGAAAAAAAATCTAATAAAACAAAAATTCTTGCTAAGATTATTCAAAAAATCGAAGAGGATATGCAGAAGTATGAAATTTCAGAAAATAAATCATTCATTATTAATAATCCACCTAGATACAATCTTTCATCCTTAAGTATGAATCAAGAAAAAGAAAGTAGTAATAGTTCATCTAGTCTTCTTTATAAAATATATAATCCAAATACTGGTATTATACCTAATAGAGGTATTCTTAAAAGTGGAATTATTGAGATAAATAATAGCTCAACAATAAAAAAGGGAAGATATACAATTCATTATATTTCAACAGATGGAACATGTGGTTATCATGCAATTGCTTATGGATTATTATTAAAAGGTTATGATATGTTAAAATTTGTTAATCCTGTATTTTTAAATGAACAAGAAAAAGAAGAATTAATTGAAAAATATATACATATTAATGATAAAGATAGACAGGTATATTTAGTTAAAAATGGGTTTTTATTAAGAGATATAGTAGTAAAAATATTAGATAATTATAAAAAAGGAAGGTATATTAATTCACATGTTAATACATATATTAGTGGTCTTTTAGAAATAAAATCTCTAGGAGGTAGTAATCAAAATAGTATTAATTCTATTATATCATCTATACGTATAAGTAATTATTCAAAAAGTTCTCTTAATGAAAAATATATTCATGAAGGAATATTATATTTAATTTCAAATATATTAGGTATTATTATAAAAGTATATTTCTATAAATTAAATAAACCGAATTATAAATCCTTAACAGAAATAAATATTAATAAACATACAGAAATACTTGAATATAAACCAATAAGTGAATATTTAAGATCGAATAGAGAAACACCAACTATTTCAATGATAACATATTCAGATTATCCTCATTATGATTTAATTACAGATGAAAGTAATATTATTTAATCCATTACCAGAATAGTACTACTTAAAGAATCATGTACCATATGCACGATTTTGAATATTATTCAGGTAAAGTGTTAGATGAAAAATGTATAGTTATATTTAAAAAATCTATAATTCTATTTATTGGTATGAATTGTTATTCTGTATGTTGTTTAGATATAGATGGAATAATTGTGTTGAAATATGTAATGAAAATTCAGATTCATTACTATTTAGATTCTTTAGATAATAACACTTATTTGAATGAGAATTCTTTTTCAAATAAATTATTGTTTTCTATAATAGATACTAGGAATTCTATTTATTAATTATTTTATAGGTCACCTCAATGGTATTAAGTATTTATCTGAATAATATCCATAATTTATAATCTGATAAAAAAATGAAATATTTAAAATATAGACGATTATTAATATTAAAATAATATTAATAATTTTAATAATACATTGAAAAATGAAATTCATTGAGGATAAAGTAGTGTTTATTGTGATACATTTTCAACCAAAACATTATGTGCCTATATGTTGTTTGGCAGTTGATGGAAGTCTCCGTTATGGAGTAGACCTATGTGATGAAGGTTCTCCCATGTTTAATTACTATAGAAATAATCACTTTCAACTGAAACGAGTCATCATGATCATTTATGATAATAGACATAACACTAGTCTAATGAATAATATAGATGATAATTATAGACCACATGATACTAAATATGCAGGTCCAAGTGAATTGGTAAATATCGATATTCAAAAAGATATAGATATTATTCTAGATTATGATACCATTTATCAAATTTATACAACTTTTAAAAGTAAATATAGTGATTTAATGTTCAGTAATAAGGAGTCAATATTTAAATATATTGAAAATTACATTGAAATGTATAGAGTTTAACAAAGAACAAAAACAATTAAAGAAGAATTTATTTCGATTCATATTCAAATGAAGTTTATTCTCCAAATGAGTTATTATTATCTATTATAGAAACTCAAAAATCGATGAATTAACTCTTTATCTGGATTTATCTGGATGATAGTTAACATTTTATAATTATGTACAATTCCTATCCTATAAACGGTTAGATTATAGATAGAGAAGTATCAAATAAAAAAATGAAACTCAATTTATTATATTATTAACTTATTAAGATTCAATATAAACAAACCATCCTACAAATTTAAGTGAAACAAACTCATATCATAATGGGACATACCTTATCCGTTGAGGAAGATGAAATTCCTCCTGAAATTAGAGAGAAGCAAGAGTTATTGGTGTATTATTTGGGACTTCGGTTAAGATGCCCTTGGTGTAGACCTCTCTTTCCAAAATACATTCTAGAGATTATAGAAGAATTAGAAAAATATTATCAGGATAAACTCAATCATTCCAATTGGGAGAATATAAAAATCCTCTTGAAAATTGAGAGAAGAGGTAAATATCGGAAAATTATTTGAGAATTAGGTTAGGATACCCTTGGCATAAACCTCTCTTTCCAAAATACATTCGAGAGATTATACATGAATTCGAAAAATATTATTAAATAAACTTCAATTATCCCAATCCTTACGTCATATCTAGGTCAAAGTCAATCGCATATCGATTCTTTAAGTACATTTTAACCCTTTATCTGGATAATAGTTAATATTTTTATAATTATGTATGATTCCTATCCTATAAACAATTCGATTATAGATAGGAGTATCAAATAAAAAAAATGAAACTCAATTTATTGTATAGTTAAGAATCAATATCAACAAACTAACCAACAAATTTAAGTGAAACGAACTCATATCATAATGGATATCTCAAGTGCAAGTGCAAGTGAAATAAATCAAAAAGAGATGAAAGACCCTAATGGTAACTTACCCTTTGAGGAAGATGATTTTTTGGATTTGGAAATGGGTTCCAAAGATAAATATTACTCGGCTGGTGATGATGGTTTTGAATCGGATGATGGTTTTGAACCGGATGATGGTTTTGAACCGAATGATGGTTTTGAACCGGATGATGGTTTTGAACCGAATGATGGTTTTGAACCGGATGATGGTTTTGAACCGGATGAACATTGTATTTCTATCAGATTAGATATAAATCCTCCTAAAATTCCAGAGACAGTTCGAGAGATAGAAGATAAATTGGATTCTTATTTTAGGGAACAGAGAGAACGCCCTGAAGGCCATGAACCTAAAATTCCCGAAGGCATTAAAATGTTAATAGGAATTTTAGGCACATTTTATGAACGTCGTTATCGTCTTTATCGTCGTTGAGATTAGACTCAATCATCCCAATCCTTAAGTCATATCTGGGTCAAAGTCAATCGCATATCGATTCTTTAAGTACGTTTTAAGTACGTTTTAAGTAAAATTATAAATAACGAAAGGGTAAATATATAATTTATTAATATTATTAAATATATTATTGAATATACAGAGATTGAAATGATGTAATATCTTGAATTAATCTTTTTTGAGAATCCTGAACTCTTTCTAACATTTCATAATTCCCCATGAGATTAAAAATATATTTTACATTTTCACATATATTATTCAGTCGGTTTATCATTTTTATAAAATTTCCATCACAATCTATTTTCTCTCCATTTAACCATAAATGAATACGTTCAATATAATCTAAATAAAGATGATAATCATTGATAATCGATATTTGATAATGAGTTTCATCCTTTTGAATATCATGACTTATATTTTCGATTTCTTTTAAAGTATATTTTATATTATCTGGAATGGATAAAAGGGATATATGTTTTTCTTCTCCCTGATTATCCTTCTCATTCACAAAAACAGACAATATACATATTATATCATCCATAGAATACTCATCGAATAAGTTTCCAAATATAACTTCTGTCAATAATAGTTCATTACATTCCTGAATATGACTTGCGATAATCCCTTTCATTGTAATTTTATAACCATTGTTTTGAGTGTCGATGCCGATGCCGTCGCCGATGCCGTCGCCGATGCCGTCGCCGTCTCCACTCTTAAGATATCCTCTTTTTTCCAACATCTGTTCAATAGAGGATATTCGAAATTCATCTATTTTAGATTCATTGAATTCATTTTCCGTTTGAGAATCATTTTTCACTTTCTTACACTCTTCAAATATAGGAATAATATCTTTCAGTTCCGTTTTAAGTTGTGCATACTCTTTCTGCATTTTTATTTTTTGTTTTGGTTTAATTGTAAATATAGAATCAAACAATTGACAATGTAGTAATTCGTATTCATCCAATCTCTTTTTATAAGGTTCCAATTTATTTTTAAACTCATTATATTTATTTCGATTTGTATTCCTTTCAATTTCATCTAAAATATATTTTTTCTCTTTCTCACACATATAAAACGTTTTTGATAAATAATCTATCTTATGAATTTTCATTTTTAATACAAACCCATATGATACATAAAATTTAGATTGAAAAGAAACAGGTCTTCCACACATCATATTTTTTAATGTTACTTCATTATATTTTCCTCCCAATTCAAATGTAGGTAGTATAATTACATTTCCAAATGTATCCATTCCTCGTCTTCCCGCTCTTCCTGCCATCTGTTTATATTCATCGCATCTCAAGAATCGTTTTCCATGATTGTCATATTTCTCTAATTCCGTAAATAATACTGTTTTCGTAGGCATATTCACGCCAATGGCAAATGTTTCCGTTGCAAATAGTATTTTTATGAACCCTTTCCCATACAATATCTCAATAATCTCCTTTAATATAGGAATCACACCCGAATGATGATAAGCAACACCTTTTAGAATGAGTTTATAAATATCTTTGTATTGACTCATCGATTCAAATATTGTGGTATAACCTTTCATATAATGATGAAAAATCGAATCAATCTCATATACTTCCTCACTTGTCAATAATGATTGTTGAACCATTTGTGCAAGATGTTCACATTTTTTTCTTGAAAACTTGAAAAAAAGTGCAGGGGTCCATTTTTTAATAATCAACTCATTGACAATTGAATTTAATACCAATGATAATGGAAACTTCTCATTTTTAAAGGATATCTTATCATAATTCTTAAATTTCTCTTTTGAATCGACGATTTCAATACTTTTCCATTCTGTCTTCTCCACATCCTCATTATATATATTCTTAACCCATGATGTTTCCCCTTTCCAATAATAATGGCGTAATGGAACAACACGATGACTCGTTGGAATGAGATGGATTTTTCTCTGTTTCATTTGAGATATCCATGATGCAAGTATTTCGGGTTTATCTACTGTTGCGGACAACATGACAAAAAAGATGGATTGAGGAGACATGATAAAAACCTCTTCCCACACTTTTCCTCGACTCGGGTCATTAATATAATGAACCTCATCCAATATGATACATCCAATCTCATCCACTTGAATATGACATAACTCATAAAAACTCTTATTCTCTTCATTCTCCTTACTCACTTCATCCTTATTTAATTCTATTTCATCCATTTCTATATTTTTTTCAAACTCTTTATATAATACATTTCTTAAAATCTCGGTTGTCATTATTAAACAGGGTGCATCTGGATTCATTTTAATATCTCCTGTAAAAATTCCTATATTCTCTTTCCCAAATTTATCTGTAAATTCTGCATATTTTTGATTGGACAAAGATTTAATGGGAGATGTATAAATTACACGTTTCCCTTTTTCAATACAATGTGCAATCGCATATAATGCAAGAACGGTCTTACCTGAACCTGTATGTGCAGTTATAAATATATCCTCTTCATCCATAATTCCCTGTATCCCTTTCTTTTGAAAAATGTCCAATTCATATGGAAATTGCATGGCATATTTATCTAATGGAGGATCTATAAATTCATCATTTGGATTAAATATTTGTACATAATTTATTTTTTTATTTTCTTCTATCATTCTTATCTTATAATATCTTTTATCCTTTAATATAACAATAGTATACAATACTATACAATAGTATACAAGTATAATTTTATTTGAAGTAATAGAATACTAAAAAATGATTAATATTTATTAAAATATATCTATTTATTGTAAGATATACGATTCAATAATAATTATTCGAAAATGATTGAATATTACAAAATAAGAAGTTGGGTTAATGTGAAAGCGTTAAATATGGAATTATTATCAATGAATGTAAATGCACTTGATTTTTTTGAAAAAAATCCTGAATGGATTCATAAGAATTTATCTAAAAACCCAAGTCCAAAAATGATATATTGGTTAGAAAATAATTTTCATTTGTTTTCTAAGGAAATGATATCCATATTGTCTCTAAATAAAAGTCAGAGGGTTATTGATTTTTTAATAAAGAATCCTCACCTCATTGATTGGGAACTAATATGTATAAATTCAAATCATAAAGTTATTGAACTATTAGAATTAGAAGAAAATTTTCATTTCATCAATTTTACGAATTTATCTTTAAATACGGGTGCGATTTCATTATTAGAAAAACATCCCCATTTAATGAATGGAAATAATGTATCTTCAAACACGGGTGCCATTTCATTATTAGAAAAGTATCCTCATTTAATAAATGGAAATATTTTATCTAGAAATCCAAATGCAATTCCATTTTTGGAAAAAAATCCTCATTTCATTAATGGTGATATTTTAGAGAGAAATCCAAACCCCAATGCACAAATTTTATTAGAAAAAAATACGAATCAGTGTTATAGAGCTCTTTCACTTGAATCTTTCGGTTCATCCTCTAAATCGAAAAATGAAGATAAACCGATAATAAATGAAATGAATGAATATTTATATTGGAAAAAATTATCTAAAAGTTCAGACCCCAAAGATATTAAATTATTGGAAAAGAATATAGATAAAATAAATATACCAATATTGTGTGAAAACACTCATTCCGATGCCATTCAATTATTGAAAAAAATCATTCATGAGGGTAGATATGAAAACCTCTTAATAAATAATAGAAATATAAATTGGGATAGATTATGTTCAAACACAAATCCAAATGTTATAGATATACTCAAAGAACATCCTACCAAAATAAATAAGTATAATTTATCTAAAAATCCATCAGATAATGCGATTGATTATCTTATGGAAAATATACATATGGTAGATTGGAAAGGGGTATCTCGGAATTCAAATCCAAGAATAATTCAATTGATAGAAGATAATCTGGATAATGTAAATTGGAATGATGTGGATTGGAATTATTTATCAATAAAACCATCCATATTTGAATATGATTATCAGAGAATGGCAGTAGATAGAACTCATATTATAGTGGAAGAATTAATGCAAAAAGTATGGAAACCAACAATGATTAAAAATTTATTAGATAATAATATTGAAGTTGATGAATTTATATAATTTTAACTCAATCATTACTTACTATTTTATTAAATTTTTACTAAATCAAATTATAGTTTTATATAAAGTTAATTCAACACATATATTATAATTATATAAAGAGTAATTCCAGAAATATATATATCTATGATTCCAAGAAAGGGTTCACATTGTTCCATTCAAGGAAATTTATATGAAAAATGTATATATAATATAGTTCGTCATTGTAAAATCAATAATCAACATATATTTAATACACAGCATAAGAGTCATTTAGGAGGATGTAATTCAAAACATGATATATTATGTAATTATAAAAAAAATATGGATATACCGATTGAAATTAAAAAGAGTATAACTCCAGATTGGATGCAATGTTCATTTATCTATGACAAAAAGTCAGATACATGGATTGGAAAAAAGAATAATAAAATACCTGAAAAATCAAAAAGGATATTTGAAGAGTTAATGAAGGACAAATTAATATTTGATGGTCATATTCCTCCATTTTTTGAAAGAGATATAACCCATGTAGAATGGAAAAAAATTAAAAAGAGAACAGATAATTTTAAGGATCAATATTTTGATTGTCCAGATGATACAATACTGCGATTATATGCAGAAAAGGGATGTAAATATATTCAAATATCAGAGAGGGGACTTTTCCATTTAGGAGACGATATATGTAATTTTAATGTTCCGATATTTTTATGTAAACAAGAGATTCGTATAAGAACAAAAATACATAAAAGTAATGATTTACGTGGATTTTGTAAATTGTCTGTTATTGTTTCATGTAAACCAAAACATAAAAGAATAATACCCCATAGTCATTATAGTTTAGATGCGGTTTCAAAATTACCATTAAATCTTACATACTATAAAACCCCTCTTATAAAATCCACTATGAAATCCACTATAAAAAATAAAGATACTTAATTATCGATTCTTTAATTTTACATCCGTTGTTGCATAACTATTTGTCTCTATCCATGGTGTATCATTTTCAAACATGGATTTAATACCACTAATCGCTAACAATGGAGTTTGTGCATTTTGTTCTTCTGTAAATGTTTTTGGAATATAACGATATTCAATACGGGGCGGAGGACATTGTAAATTATTTTGAATATATCCAACTGCAATCATAATAATTCCAATCATCGCTAATAATAATATAATAGATTTCATAAATATTCAGGAGATAATTATTTTACTTTGATTCCTTATATTCATTGATTATTGATTGAATATAAGGAAATGAATGGTAAATAATTTCTTAGAATATCATATATGAGTCAAGTAAATAGTCCGGGTCAATTTCAAGATTGGACATCTGTTCAAATACATAATCCTTCTAAAATGAAAGTCGTAAAAAAGATAATTGCAAGAACAGGTTGTAGTGCTGAGAAAGATGAATTACATAAAATTGAGAGTACGGATGATACATTCAAGCATACATATATACCTAGAGAATTATCAAAAGAGATTATGCAATTAAGAACCTCAAAAAAATATACTCAAAAGGAGATGGCCCATAAATTAAATATTCAACTTTCTATTTATATAGATATTGAAAATGGAAAAAGTATATATAATACAGAAACAAAAAAGAATATTCAAAAGATGGAACGAATGTATAATATTCTATTCACTCATAAAAAATAATAAAAATAATAAAAATGAAAAAAATAAGATATAATATATCCATTATAAATTAGAAGAATGATTGAACACCATATAGAGATTGATTCTATAAAATATATTATATTTATTCCAAATAAATATAATATTCTATGGATGAAATTATTAAACTGTTATATAATAAATGATTTAATCATATCACTCGAATCGATAAAATATGAATATAGAGAGGATGATTATTCTTTTTATTATATGCAATACTTGTTTGAGGAAAAAGAGGATATATATATACCTATATATTTATCCTACTTAAACTTTGCACAAGAATTAATATGTGCATTTGTAGAATGTTATTCATGGCATAATAGATATAATGAATTAAGTAGTTATGTTGATTTATTTTTAATATATAATGATAAACCGACTTTTCTAATAGGAAATTTAGAATATTTATATCAGAAAAACAAACTAAACTGCTTTGATATATCAGAAACATATAAATTAGTTAATCTATTAATGGATTTATTGATAATTAAGTCATAGAGTAATTCATCCTGCATAAACATTTTATAATATGACGTAAAGAATCGACCGATAGGTGGTTAATTTTGAATCAAGTAAAGGATTACTTATTCTACTACACAATTATCACATAATTAGTACATAATTAGTACATAATTAGTACATAATTAGTACATAATTATATCGTAGAATTTATAGGTTTGATATCGAAGAAATCACCATAATCAACTACCCACCTCCATATCCCATAAGAACTTTCTGGATCAAGATTCGTATACTCCATTCCAAGTTTGATTTTTTCAAAATCTCCTTTTTCTGGTTTTTGAGGACTTCTAAAAAGAGCGTAACATTGTCGTTCGCATCTGGTTCTGTCTATTTTTTTTTCTACCATCTGATAGCAGACAAATTCTAACACTTTTGTAACTACAGTATTACCCTCATAACGTTTGAACTCGTATTGTTTCCCCTTTTTGAAAAGAGAGGATTTAACTATTTCTATAGTATCTGCATCACCACAAAAAGGATTTTTATCACGACTAAATTCGTAGTATTCTAAACTACCGAAATAATGATACCCTCCATACCATTCTCTATTACGAGAATATCTACGGGAACATCCTCTTTTTGGATAATCTAGATAATATTCCTTTGGACCCAAAAATATATTCATTTTTGAAAGTGTGTGTTTAATTCTTAATGAATTACCATAAAAATATAGATATAAATATGTTTCATTTTTATTATATAATTGTATTTGAATTGTAAAGAATAAATCACTATATGAGTAATTTTGAAAGGAGGGGTTAAATCATACTTAACTTATTGGTTCATACTTATAAAAAAAAATGATTATATTATTATTTAAAATATTAAATAATATTTTTATAAAGAATATAGTAATAAGTATATTTTTAACCTATCATACAATGGAAAATATAATACAAATACCAGAAGATATTTTATATTTGGTTCATATAACACATAATCAATACAAAGATGGAGAAATCGTTTGGACAGAAATACGAACAAGTGGATTAGATGAATGTCAATACCCAGGTGCATATTTTACATTGATAACAAAAGATAATCGTTTAACGGAAGAGTTATATATAGGTTCAAACTGTTTATTATTTTCAAGAAATTTACTTCAACAATTTAATTATCATATCAATGTTACGGATAATAATGGTTTTATATCAGAGGGAAATACATATTTTCCTTGGAATTTAGAAGACGTTGTTAAAAAAATAAAAGAAAATGCATCTCTACCTGTCAATAAAATAAATATTAATTATCATCGAATGAATGAGGTTGTATTTCATGATTCAGTTCCCATGAGATATTTATGTATGGAACTTCCATGTTCCATTTCTTCAAATGATTTTTTACCCATTGAACCTCTTGAAAATGAAATGAAACCCGATATATCATTATTACCTTTTTATGGTTTTGTTCAATCGGAAGAAAAGAATAGATTAAAAAGTTCTATTGAATTTTATATGAAGATTGCGGAATTTTGTTATGTTGATAGTTTATTAACGAAAGATGAAATCATAGAAAAACTACGGGAAAAGATACCTTTTTTACAATCAAATAGAGATAAACAAAATATAGAAATGATAATGATGCATTATGATGCATTATGATGCATTATCTACACTAAAATCATAAAAATAGAAGATGTCTAAATAAAACATAAAATTTATAAAATGGTTAATATAAAATATATTTTTTATTATAATATAGAGAAGATGGACCCACAAGATTTATTATATACAAATGTATTTTTAACAAACAATACATTATCACAAAAAGAGATAGAGACAAAAGTCAAATACGATTATCAATTAAATAGTTATTTTAATGAGAATAATAAACAGGATACAGAAATATATATTGAAAGAGACAACCATGAAGATGACCCTATTAATATTAAGAGAAGACAAGCGAAACCATATCCCATAGGTAAAAAAAGTAATCATTATCCATTATTTGATACAGGAATAAAAGATATTGTATCTGAAAGTTATGAAAAGGAGATTATTACAAAAGTGAGTATAGATAGTTCCTATAGAGATAAAGCGAAATATTTTAATACAAATAGTTTTGAGATGGATCTTCCAAAGGTATTTAATAATGTAACTAAAATAGTATTAAATGATGTAGTTATAAAAAATATATTTCAATCTGTATCCAATTATAATAATGCCATTGCATGGCAGTATGCAACATCAAATTATTTAATTGAGAATAATATAGATAACAAGATAGTCCCTTATCCAAATCCGTATAAACCCATATATTACTCTACATTACCGAATGCAGTCTATACAAATATAGACAATATAAATAGAGTCGAAAATAATTTATTATATCAGGTAGATTGTCGTGCGGGATTTTATAGTGTAGTGGAATTTTGTGATCAATTTATACAAGCAACAAATAGAGTCATACATGGGAAACCCTATATAAAAGAATATGAAAATACAGTGATCGAAGAACCATATTATTCAACACCAGAACTAAGAGGAACACCTCATTTATTTTGTATAGATATATTACCTCATATTAATAAGGTATATATTGCAAATCGAATGGAAGAGATTCAAGTTACTGCAATTCAAACATTTTCCCCATTTGAAGATAATTTTACTAAAAATGATATTTTTTATAATTATACAAATCAGACAGAATACAATATGGATACAACTTATATATATGTAACGATCCCATTTGTAAATGGAATTTCAAGTACAGAATCAACAATAAATCCATTTCCATGGATTATTGATAAATTATATGGTTCCTGTGGAAATATAAAATTTCAATATTTGAATTATACTCCTTTTTTTGATCTAGGTATATATACACGGAATAATTTATATGATGAGAGTGAATTGGATTCTATATCTACTTATAAACTATGGGATATTATTACAATTCAAAGCGTTCAATATTATAGATATGCATTTAAATTATCCAATGGAAATTTGAATGCGGATTTATATAATCCTCGTTCCTATGTCATTAAACCAACAATAACAGATAATGTAATATTAGATGAAGCATTAAGACAATATTTTTATACATCTGGAATATTTAATTATAATTATATTATATCCATTGCAAGAATGGGACGAGCACTACCGTTTCGATGGATATATGATATAGAAAATGGAGAATATGTAAACTATGAGGTATTAACAGACAATGAAAAAAAGAGACATTTATTAACCGTTCTATCATGGCCTATATCCAATAAGACGAATGGAAATATATATTTAAATGTGATAAAGGGTTTTGAATTTGTACATATCAATTTAAAAGCATATAATGTGGATGCATTATTAACAAATGAAAATAATGTGGTTCAGAATACAGGTTCTTTTCAGAAATTAAATATACAAGTTCAGGACAATACATATTATTTAGTAAGTGCAAACTATATATTTATTAAAATATACTTCATTAGTATTTCGGAAACATTGGATACAAATAGTGTTTTACAATCTTATACAGATTATGATATTCAATATGAACAGAATTATATTCTTTCACGTTATATGAATGTAGGTATTGGAGATGATTATAACTGTTTAAATCCATTATTACTAAGTAAAATAAATATTTATAAAAAAAATAGGGATAGTATATTTGCAAAGATATTATTGTCTGAGATTCCCGGAAATCTAAGTATTGTTGCAAGCAATATTAATTATAATAACACATATACTATTTATTATGAGAAACCATTAGATAAATTTGATTCCGTAAAGATTGAATTGTATGATAGTTCATTGAGATTAATTGAAACATTAGATGATTATAGTTTTAGTATGAATGTTCATGAATTAAATGATGTATTGAAAGAAACTCTGGTGAATAGTAAGAAAAATAATGTCAATATTACGGGGAATATATATAATCGTGTAAATTCATAATAATGATATATAAATGATATAAAAAATGATATAAAAAATGAAATATATATAGTATATATTATATATTAATACATATAAATACATATATTATACAGTACATTCAATATTTTTATTTAAGAAAATAAAAATGCCAATCAATAAAAAAGGAGGAAACAATGCAAAGAAGAATAAGAATTCAGTAAATCGATATAATAATAGACCGACACCCATACCTTCAATAGAAGAGAAAACAAGATTAATGATAATCAAAAGAGTTTCAGGAGATTGCCGTTTCTTGGGAAATTATATAGGTAATAATGGAATTATTGAAAAATTGTATATTACACATTTACCAAAAAGTTCAAGAAAATATGGTAGAGTTGTCGTAGAATCAATTGTATTGGTATCTGTGAGAGAATTTCAAGAAGATTTATCAGATATAGTATATTTATATAATGCAAATGATGTTGAATTTTTAAAGAAGAATGGATATATAAATGCATCTATTTTAGATACAGATGAAGATATTGTATCATTTAGAAATGAGGATGTAGTTGTTAAAGAATCAAAAAGAAGAGATGAAGATTACAATAGTAATCTTATACCAGATGAATATTTTATGAGTTCAGGAGATTATGTTAAAAAAAATCAAAATAGAATAGATATAGAATTACCTTCCGTATCTTTAGTATCTTCATCATCTTTAAAAAATGAAATTATTGAGAAAGAATTAAGTGAAAAGATTGAAGATATTGATTTTGATTCAATTTAATAAATTTATATTCATTTTACACATTACTTAGATAATATTACATTATATTCTCTAAGAGTAATTATAAAATAGTTCGATAAATAATGAACCCTTTATAATACGAAAGAATCATCTGATACATCATTCAGGAAGGAATTATATAATACGGATTATTTAGATATTAAATTAAATAGTATATAATATATATGTTTTTTGACATAGGTGCAAATATAGGAAATTGGGCACTTGCAAATATAGATAAATGTGATAAAATAATTTCAGTTGAAGCATCTCCTATAACATTTAATAGATTAGTAGATAATTGTAAAAACGATAAAATAATTTTACTTAATTATGCAGTTTGTAATAATAATGGGAATGATATAACTTTCTATCAAGCAGATTGTGATGTCATTTCAACAATAAATAAAGATTGGTTAACAAGTGATACATCAAGATTCTATAATTATCCATATAAAGAGATTATTTGTAAAACAATAAGTATAGATAAACTAATAGAAGACTATGGAATTCCCGATTTTATTAAGATTGATGTTGAGGGAGGAGAATATGATTGTATTACTTCATTAACACAGAAAATTAAGTTAATTTCATTTGAGTGGGCAAGTGAAACAAATACGGTTACTTTACAGTGTATAGATTATCTCTTTCATTTGGGTTATACTCACTATTATATTCAAAATGAAGATAATTATACATTTCGACCAAATGATAATGATTTTTATGATATATCTACTATCAAAGAAAAATTATCGAATATGATACCTAAACAAGATTGGGGAATGATATGGTGTAAATAATGAAAGAATACAATGAAGAATAAATGAAGAATACAATGAAGAATAAATGAAGAATACAATGAAGAATAAATGAAGAATACAATGAAGAATAAATGAAGAATAAATGAAGAATACAATGAAGAATAAATGAAGAATAAATGAAGAATACAATGATTACATAATAATATAAAAAGATATATACTTAAATAATTAGAATATGAGTTCATTAACAAATTTTGATTTAAAATACAAATGGACATTATGGTTTCATAAAGTGAATGATAATGACTGGAGTTTAGAAAGTTATATAAAGGTCATTGATATTGAAACATATTTTGATTTATTATATATCTTGAAAGATTTAGATAATATAACAGCGGGTATGTTTTTTTTTATGAAAGATGGAATATTACCGATTTTTGAGGATCCTCATAATGTGAATGGTGGTTATTGGTCATTACGAATTACAAAAAAAGAATCCTATCAAATGTGGTGTAAAATTATTTATTTAATATGTATGGATAAATTAATAAAAGATGATTTAAAAGATACGAGTAATAATAGTAAGAAAAATGAGATTCATGGTATATCTGTAAGTCCCAAAATTAATAACTGTATATTTAAAATATGGAATAGTAATTACAATCATTTTAAATTAGAAGATATTCCAAAAACAATAGAGGATATTAAATTTGAAGAGATGTTTTATTTACCTCATAAAGCATAAGTATGTATAACATTATATTTGATATATTTTTATAAAATTATATCAAATAGATTGAAATCAACAATTGATTTATTTTATGGAAATCAATAATTGATTTATTTTATGGAAATCAACAATTGATTTATTTTATGGAAATCAATAATTGATTTATTTTATGGAAATCAATAATTGATTTATTTTATGGAAATCAACAATTGATTTATTTTATGGAAATCAACAATTGATTTATTTTATATAAATCACAATAAATAAAACTAATAAGATGTTAGTATTTCAAATACTTCATATTCAGATATATTTACATTTTTACCTTTATTTAGAATTGAATAAATAAATGAATGATTTTTAAACATATTAAATAGTGGATTTATTAATTTTTCAGAGTTTCCTATATTTTCGTTTTGATAGTATGGTGTAATCTGTAATAAAAACCACAAATGAAGTATATAATTGAACATTTAATTATTATAGTTATTATTTTTTTATATTCAGACTATATATGTGTTGGGTATGGATTGCACTAATATTACTCATATTATTTATATGTTTTCATTATATAAAGAAGCGTCATCAAGAGAAACTAAAATCATATACAGAAACATTTTTGTGTCAAACTCCTAAGAATGAACTACCCATGACAAATAAAGAAATAAATGAAGATAATATAGAATTAAAAGAATTAGTGAGCAAATGGGAAAACACAGGAGGACAAGCATATATTAATGCAGAACCTTTAGGTCTTCCTCCACTTGTTCCAATTTACAATTATAAATCTTATAATTTTCATCCAAAAGATGGACCAAAATATCATAGATATAACGATCCATTTGATAAGAATTATATTCATAAAACATATGAAGTACAACAACATTAAATAGATGATATAATTATTCTTTAATAATTGAATGAGGGACACATATTTCTAAAATATCATATATTGTATCCACTAAAATGATTTCCATTTCGTCTCTATAAATATATTTTTTTTCATGAATAACCGTATTTTTCGGATATTGAATCGTCGAATAGATACTCATTATATTTTTATTATCCTCTTCTTCTTTTAAAAAAATAAGATCAATATCTTGTTTATTTTCAAATGGAAATAAAACTTTTTTGACACCCGCTTGTAAAGCACCCATTAATTTAGAATGAACACCTCCAATTTTACAAGCATTTCCTAGTAAATCAACTTCTCCCGTCATGGCGACATCATTTATCACGGGTATATCCATTAATTGAGAATAAATTGCGGTAGTAATCGCTAATCCTGCGGATGGACCATCTTTGGGAGTCGCCGATTCGGGACAATGAATGTGAAATCCATAATTTCCATTTTTTGATATTTCCTCTTTACGAAAAGCGGGAAGAATATTCCATGCTAATGTCATTGCACAACTCATACTCTCTTTCATAACATCCCCCTGAGAACCTGTTAATTTTTCTAATGAATATTTTTTATCTGTATATGTTAATAATGCTTGAATATATGTTATTCCACCAAGTCCACTTGTAGTTGCATATAATCCATTTACAATTCCAACCATAGGTTTCGAATTAATCTTTTTAATACTTGACACATGTTTATCTCTTAGAATGTCTTTTATTAATTCTTTTGAAATAATATACTTTTTCTTGGAATTCGTCAATTGTGTTATTTTATTTAAATTTAATTGTCGAATAATATCATAATATATCTCATTTAATTTACGCATACCCGCTTCATGAGTGTACTTATTAATAATATATTCAATAATTTCATTATTAAATTGAATCTCGGTATTTGAAAATCCAACATTTCTAAAAATTTCCGGTAATATATAATTCTGACTAATAATTAATTTTTCCGTTGTATTTAATGGTTTTACATGTATCTCCTGAATACGATCCAATAAAATACGGTCAATATTATCTCTATCATTATAAGAAAATATAAATAAGATTTGAGATAAATCAATCGGTATCCCACAAAAATATTTATCAAAAAATTCTTTATTCTGAGATTGGTCGGTAATATGAATTAAAATGGATATAATTTCTCTACCATGTTCAGTCTTACTAATCTTATCTAATTCATCAATATAGATAATTGGATTCATACATTTTGTCTCAATGAGTATATCCACAATTTTACCCCATGTTGAACCTAAATATGTATAATTATGTCCCTCTAGAAAAGAACCATTTGTTGCACCTCCTAATGGTAGGAATGCAAATGGTCTTGATTCACCATTCTCATCAAATAAACATTTTGATAACCCATTTTTACATAAAACCGTCTTTCCCACACCGGGAGGTCCATGTAAACCAATACATTGACCTTTAGATGTCCCATGAATCCATTGACCAATTATTCTTTTCATTTGAGTCTTCGCCTCTTTCTGTCCAAATGTACATTTATCTAATATAATATCTATTTTATTCATATATTCTATTTTTTTCAACTTAAAATCATTCCATTTATCAATGAAATCTTTTAATTCTTTTAGAATATTCATTGCAAAAGAATGAAAAAGAAGATTGATATCTTCTTCATCTTGATTTATAGCTGAGTTATTTTCTTCAAATGATTCGATTTTTAAATTAAAATGGTCATTAATTGATATCTGAATAAAATCACATAAAGTTGTAAATGAATTTTCGGAAGTATAAGTAATGGAATGATATTCATTTACAATCGAACATAACTTATCGTATAAAAAATGATTCTCCAATATATAAATATTATAATCATTTAGACGACTTGTTAATGTATTCATACATTTATCAAAATTCGATTGAAATTGCTTAAAAAAATGGATGATGGACTCTTTTTTATATACTTGAAAAGGTATTTTTAAGAATCCATCTAACCATTGTTGAGCTTTAATACTATTATCTTTTGAACCATTTACCTCTTTTACTTTATCCATTGCACGAATTTTTATTTTTTCATCAATTTGAAGACTAATTATTTTTGATTCATAGGGTATATCTTGAATGGAACTATTATGAATTGTCTTTTTTTTATTTTCAAATTGAGTTTGTGAAGTTTGAAATAATTTCTGAATTTTCCAATCAAAACTTTTATATATATCACTAATATAACTATTTTCATAGATTAAATCGTATAAAATATGAGCTGTAAATTGAGATTCTGTATCCGAACATAGAAATAGAATAATAATCTTCCTTTGTTTTTCTGGTGTCGATTTTAAAAACTCTTTTACTAAAACAGAAAGAGACGTATTTTTATACGATTGAAATTCATGATAATCCTCCTTAATATTCTTTACAATATCTTTAATCGAATATACAAATAAATCTCTAACTGATATTTGTTCTATATAAGTTTCTTTAAAAAATGAAGGGACATCAAAATATTCTAACTCATCTTTAATATTTTTTATTTTTTGATGATGAAACATGTTTTTACATATTCCAATAGGGTCTTTTTTGAAAAATCCATTGATACATAGTATTTTTTCTTTCATCATAAATATAATAGAAGAACCCTCTATCTTTTCATTAAAAAGTATTGGAGAATGAATAAGATTATGAATTAAGAGGTCTTTCTTTTCTATTTTAATATTATTCGTAATTAAAAAAGATTCTATTTTTGAAGATATAACCTGCACAGATAAAGGAAGAAAATAATCATTAATGATATATAATATATCTTTTGATTCAGATGACATTGGGATTTCATCTAACAATAATACCTGGAATATATCTGTAATATGTGAAGAACCTACTTTATAACATACCTTTTCAAACACTGAATCTAATAATTTAAAAAGTTCTTCATAATTATTTTTATTTATTTTTTTTTTATTATCCCAAATAGATAAATCTTTTACTTTTTCAAATGCATTATTTAATAAATGAATAACTTCAATATACAATTTATGTTCAATATAATTTTGTTGATATATAAACTCAATGTGATTTATTAGAACATTTTTCTTTTTAATATAAATTGTGATATTTTTGATATATTTATTTCTCTTCTCCATATATACTATACTGATATAAAATAAATATATATATATAATGTATTATGAAAAATAAAAAAGATAGTGATAATGATAATAATAATACTCATAATTTACGCAATAATAAGGAAATGAAAAATAAAAATAAAAAGTTCCGTTATGAAACAAAAGAAGAACAAGAAGAGTTTGAAAAATTGGAAAGAGAACGATTAGAAAAACTTGAAAAGTTAGAAGATTTAGAAAAAATGGAGGAAAAAAGAGTGGAAGAGTTTGAAAGAGAAAAACAAGAAAATAAAATATTGGAGAAAGAGATAACTAAGCAGTTGAAACTTCAACAAAAGCAATTGGAAAAAGAAATACTCCAATTGAAAAGACTTGAAAAAAAGGAATTTGAGATGTTAAAAAAAGAAGAAATCAAAAGAGAAAAAAAACTAAATAGTGAATTGAATTGCAAAAGAACAAGTCATGTTCGAACAAATAAAAATAATAATAATAAAGACAGTGATAAGAAGGAAACAAATCAGAAAAACAGCGATAAGAAGGACACAGAGGAGAAAAAAACAGAGGAGAAAAAAACAGAGGAGAAAAAAACGGATAAAAAAGGAAATAATAATAAAAAAGAAAAGAATAATAAGAAGAACACTGAAAAAGACACCGAAAAAGACACCGAAAAAGACACCGAAAAAGACACGGAAAAAGACACAGAAAAAGACACGGAAAAGGACGCTGAAAAAGAAAAGATTGGTTTTTTATTTTTTGTTGAAGAAGATGATGATGAAACAAATATAGATGATTTATTTAAAGATATTATTGAAGTGAATGATAAAGATAAAGATGATGATATAAATAAAATAGACGATGTATTTAAAAATATTATTAAACAAGTAAATCGAAAGGGTCGAACATCTAGAAGAGAAAATAGAAAAGAAGATAAAAAAGAGGAATCATTTTATGATTATTTTAAGGATTCCGAAAATTTATTACCGATTCATAAGGAAATTAAGACACTCAATGATTTAATTGAATTGGGAGAGTCATATAACCCTAATTCTCCAGATAGATATGTTATTCATATGAAAGCCTTACATAAATGTATTGAACCTTTAAAAGAGTTGAATCAGATGATTGGTATGAATAATATTAAGGAAATGATTATTGATTTAATATTTTTTAGATTACAAGATCTAGAAGATAATATTGAAGATGAGTTATGGCATTTGGTTATTCAGGGAACACCGGGTTCAGGTAAAACAGAAGTATCTAGAATTATTGGTAAATTGTATTATGGATTAGGGATTATTCGAAAAGATAAATTTACAGCGGTGAAAAGGTCTGATATGATTGGGAAATATTTGGGTCATACCGCAAAAATGACTCAAGATGTTTTTGAAAATGCAAGAGGTGGTATTTTATTTATTGATGAAGCGTATAGTTTGGGGAATCCTGAAAGTAGAGATTCTTTTTCAAAAGAATGTATTGATACCATTAATCAAAATTTAACAGAATGTAAAGACACTGTTGTATTTATTGCAGGGTATAAAGAACAATTGGATGAATCTTTTTTTAGTTATAATCCAGGATTGAATCGAAGATTTAAAATGAGAATGACAATTGATTCCTATAATGCAAATGATTTAAGAGATATATATTTGAAAAAATTGAAAATGAATAAGTGGGATGTTTTTGAGAAAAATGAAGAAAAAGAGATTCCTTTATCATTCTTTGAAAAAAATAGAAAATTATTTAAATACAATGGTGGGGATATGGAAAATTTATGGTTATTTACTAGAATATGTCATTCAAGAAGAATCTTTGGTAAGGAGAGAAATCTTCGTAGACAAGTAATATTTAAGGACTTAGAAAATGCATTTAAGATGTATAATCAAAGTGATGAATTTAGAAATCGGGAATCTAAAATAGATAAATATATTCATGACACAATGTATTGTTAATTTTTTATTCGAATTAGTTTATAATTATATGGTATTTTATCTAAAAATGTATAATCATACTTAGATTATTACATTAATAATTACATAAATTATTACATAAATTATTACATACATGAAATCAATCAAAATCTAATAAATTTTTTACGATATTTTGATTTACATTTTGGTCTACATTCTTTTTAACCAATTGTTGGGTAAGAAAGTCAATTGTCATAATCTTATTTTGTAAATCTTTTTCGAATTTCGATATAATCATTTGTTGTTGTTTGACCGTTCTTTTTAACTCTTCATTTTCTATATAATAATTTGCTTTATTTAGATTCAAATTTTGAAGCCATTTTTGGTGTGTTTTTGTCTTTATATGTGATGAAAAAACACTATATGTATCATATATTTTATCTCTTCTACTGCCACATGGACATCTTATACCATGTTTCAGATTACTAAAAGATGGTATCTTATCTATATAATTACCCATCTCATCAATATTTGGTGAGTAAGTATCAGGTTCTGTTACTAATTCCATTTTTATTAATTTTAATAATAATTATTATTTTAACCTCTAATGATTTTTATATCAATTTTTTATATATTCGAATTATGATTTTATTGTTAAATAATAAAATAATAATATTACTATTATAATAATGAGTGTTGGAATATCGTTAGGATGGAATTGTGAACCCGCTATACATGGTGTAAATATGGGAATTCGAAAGAGAAGAGAAGAAGGTTATAAAACATGTGTATTTGATGAGATGGTATCGAATTACCCTGGAATAATACAATGTATTGAAAATGATTTTGAGGGGTTTTTAGATATAAATAATTTGGAATTAAAGAATATTGGTGAAATGGTTATCTATAATAAAAAATATAATTTTTGGTTTAATCATGAAAGTCCTGGCCATGCCAATCTTTATATCACTCAAAACTGGGAGCACGGTATAAATCATTATATACTAAATAATTATCAATTCTTTATAGAAAGATATCAACGAAGAATTGATAATTTTCGAAATTATTTGAATTCGGGAAATCACATCTATTTTATTATAAATCGTTATAATACATATTGCGTAGAACATATAAGTCAACTCAATGAAACCATCCGTCGAAAGTATCCATCCCTAAGTTATGAATTTATATTTATGAATTCAGATAAAAAGGATTTTATTCGAAGTCATTTAATACAAATGGGATTTACTGAAGAAAATGAAGAATTAAAACGATTAAATGATTAAATTGAAATAAAATGATTCACAAAATAAAAAACAGCGAAATTCAATATATATGCAATTTCATAATAAAAAAAAGAGGACTTATAAAAGTATTCTAAGATTAAATATAATATTGTATATTGAATAATAAGTATTATATATAATAAAGAATGATTTGATACACATGCATAATATGTCATATATGTAAGTATGGATAAGAATATAATAAATGCAAACAAATAATGAAATATGTTAGATTCATCAATACATACAATTCCATATAGTCCAATAAATAAAAAATAAATTGACATATAAACCATATAAGATGTAGAATGAGTTGTAGAATGAGTTGTAGAATGAGTTGTAGAATGAGTTGATTTCCCACTTGATTCATATAATACAGTAAAAATTTCCATGATTACTAAAGAAATAAAAATCATATATCTTTGTTGTGTAATGAGATTGGATACTGTTTCAACCGTTTCTATATTATTCTCAACACTCTTAACCTTGACACTTTCATTCACATTCTTATAATAACTATATATTCGAATGACAGGATATAAATAACAACATATCATACATAACAAATATAAACTTGATTTCATAATTATAAATATAGAAAGATTAAAATGAATAATAATAAACAATATTATACATTTATTAAAAATGATTTATTAACCCTTTATCTGAATAATATCTAAAATCATGCACATGGTGTATGATTATTTAAGTAGTATTATAAAATATTTATGTAAAGGGTTAAAAATGATTTATTTACACCTTTGCACATTTAAAACGCCCATTATAGATACATTTTCTTTGGGTTCTTACGAGTTTTATTTTTTGGAACATATTTTTGATTTCTATTATAGGCACCTTCCAAAATGTTCTTATAATATTCTTTTGGTATAATGTCTATCGCTTTTACTATATTTTCTTTCAAATTATCATATTTTAACCCACTACATTTTTGTAACTTTGATTTCAACATACTAAAGTAATTTTCAATTGCATTACTAAAATGCTGATATGGAACTGAATATAACAATTTATTATGTTTATTCACTAAATCTCTAATAGTATCGTTTTTATGTGCGGAAGCATTATCCAAAATAATAATTTTATTTTTGTATTTTCTGTAATAAATTTTTATAGGAATTCTACTAATCTTTCTGTATTTATTCCACCTTTTTCATATAAATCCCATCCTTCTACACCATTTACAAATTATAACATAAAAAACTTAAAAATTTATTAATTATATATCTTAAATATAAGATATTATTATAATACCACTTCCTCCTGAAGTACCTTTACCTAGATAAAGATAATCTGTTTTTTCGTCATAAAGAGCACCTCCACCAGCTCCACCTGAACCTGTATTTGGTATTGCAGGTGTTGCTGAACCTATATCATAGACATCCTCTGATATTATTTCTACAGCTTGTCCGGTTCCACCTCCATAGTATCCACCTTCGTAAGGAGGACAACTATAAGAATTACTACTACCTGAACGCATAGACAATCCACCAGAACTACCTCCTGCACAATAATTATAATATAGTTCAGTTCTTCCTGCTCCAGTTGTTACATTAGTTCCAGCTGATGGAGCTGTACCTCTTTGCAAACATTGTGAGTATAATGTAGATGAGGAAGAGGTGGAAACTGTACTATATGGCGATGGGGATGCTGCATTCTGGACTCCAATATAGCTATTTTCATTTCGACCTCCTACTTGTATAAAATATTCTGCCCCAGCAGTAAAAATATAGTATGTAAAGTAAAGAAGTTCACCATTCCTGCCTCCTATTCCCGAATAAACAGTTTCTCCTAATGTATAAGCATCTCCACCATCTTGTCCTCCTCCAACAACAATTAAATCATAAGCAGTACAATCTACTTTGAAAATAATACTTCCTTTCCCCTTTGTTATTTTTAGTAAATTTAAACCATTATAATTGTAAAGACCATACTCAAGATCTCCATATAACGTATATTTATCTGTTTCAAAAATAGAAGGCGTGATTGAACCAGATTGACTTGAATTATCTGCTTCATATGTATTTTTGCTTTTTAGAGATAATAATCGTTCTATTTTTAATGTAAGATTTACACCATTTATATTAAATACATTATTAAATTTAGGAATATAGAAATCAGAAACAGGAATAGCATAATTCCTATATGGACCACTACTACAACGATTGGTCTCAATTACATTTTCATCTGAATAAGCTATCACCATTTTTATATAATATACAATTTGAACACTTCCATCGACAATCTTTCCATTCTTTTGAATCTCAATACTTTTGTCCGATACATTTGCGACTTCCATATCCATTAAAAAATATAAATCTTTTCCGAACAATCTCTTTGAATCATTTAATGGAATATATTCAAATGGAGTATGGAATGAATAAAAGACATGAATCGTCTCTTTCGGTAACATTTTGGATGGTATAGTACGGGATGGTTTTACTGGTTTCAGTATATCAAAATATAGACTTGAGTCCATACAGATGGCAATTACATAAAATAAATTATCGATGTTTTTAAATTTTGAATATTCTATTTCACCCTTACATAAATATTTTATAATAATATCTAAAATCGTGCACATGCTGGATGATTCTTTAACCCTTTAAACATTTTATAATACTACTTAAAGAATCATACACCATGTGCACGATTTTAGATATTATTCAGGTAAAGGGTTAATAAATTATCAAATGAACAATATAAAGAATTAGAAAGGATAAATAATATATTGATA
>Ga0136644_10000283_pt1 | contig 40312 bp, 43 predicted proteins | sample C_130820_EF_Meta_FD_94780 | JGI IMG/M metagenome (GOLD analysis project Ga0136644, IMG submission 94780) | Freshwater microbial communities from Lake Croche, Canada to study carbon cycling - C_130820_EF_MetaG (v2) (version 2) | ecosystem: Environmental > Aquatic > Freshwater > Lake | place...
CACCATCAATGGCAGCATCAATGGCACCATCAATGGCAGAACATACTGGTGGCCGCAGACGTCATCGTCGTGCTAGCAGCCCGAAACATAAATCTAAATCTATACCAATGTATATGTCACAACCAGTGCATAATATTTGGGGAGGAAATAATAAATTAAATGGAGGTCGTATACGCCGGAGCCGCAGCCATAGCCCTAAGGCTAAGTCTAGATCTAAACCTAAACATATGTCTATGTATTGGGGAGGAAATGATGAAAATCAGCAAGAAGGAGGTCGCAAGAAACGTCGTGGTCGCCCATGTAAACACAAAGGTGGTTCTTCTATGGAAGAACCGAATCCTCAATCTAATATGAACGGTGGTATGGGACAAATGCTAAATAATCTAGTAGGTCATTTATTCTAAGCCGTAATATCACATTGAGTAAAATGCATTAGCGCTTTCTTTTTATTTTTACGTAACCAGTTTTTTAATAATTGCTTACTTGTTGTATCATCTACCGAATCTATAGATTCAGTATATTTTGACCATAAATCCAAAAAACTCTTTAATGCAGTAGTATATTCGCGCGTTTCTTTATAATATCCTTTATGTACTGTAATAATTGCTTCAATAAATATCCATTCTTTATCATTCATTTTATAACCCATTGGTTTGTAGATACTTTCGATCTGGTAATAAGCAATACAAGACCGTTGTTTATTTTCTATATTTTCATTAATACGTTTATGCAACTTATATATAAACTCCGGTATTTCGGATATATTATGTGGTGGACCGCATTTTTTTAAATGCATTATTAAATTATTTCGACATTTAGGACAAGGCAAAATAATTCTTAATGAATCAAATAAAATATATATTTCATTGATCGTTTTAATATTAAATGATAATCGATGTAATATTATCCATCCGGATTCACCCCATATATTCGGATTAATTGCTCTAATTACTCCCATACCTGTAAATCATACCGAAATATTTTGTATTTAACCAGATATGTGATTTAGATTCTTTTTCTCTTATTGTTATCTCTTCTTTTGACAATTCATTTAGAATATACCATGCGCGCAATGTTGCATTTTCATCAGATTCTTGTGGCGCTTTTCTGAATTTATGCATATAACCATTATATCTAATTACTACATATTCAATCATTGGCAAAAATATCATATTTATCTTTAATACTTTCATTTTTTATTTGCGTATTCTTTAAACTGATTTAATCCTGATTATTATGATAATGAAACATATTCTCGAAGAAAAAGATAAAGCCAATGCATTATTAGATAATGCTACTGCACTTGATACTATTCATAACAAGTTGTCATGGGAATATAATGAAAATAAGAAGGTAGATATTATTGATTCATTATGGGAAGATTCTGGTCTAGAAAGTTGGATAAAAGCGCAACCGCGAACATACGGGGGTTCTATGTATATTTGGGATATTGTAAAAAGACCTACATATGATATAGAATTATTACAAAAAAGACAATCTGCAATCGATACATTACCCACAACAGTTGATACAGATTTAAAACTGCTCGCTACATTTGAAAAAGATGTAGCATGGTTATTCACATTACCTCCATTAAAAGAGGCTTATCCTATAAATATATTATTTCCGATGGTACCTGTATTAAATTCGATCAATAAATTTCCATATTTCTTAACATTGTTTCATATATATCGTATATCTATTATGCCTTGGTTTAATCTCTTATCACCTATAATGACTATTTTATCACCTTGGTTTTATTTAAAAAAACTAAAAATCGAAATGAGTCTTAAATCGTATTTATCTATAATGTGGAAAGGTGTATTACTTGGTCTATCAGGATTTGGTGGTAAGAAAAAGTTTTCAAGGATTGTAAGTATAATTATATATATTGCACTTTATATTTATGGTATAATACAGTCATTTGAAATGGCATCAATGTTATATACTATACGAAACAATTTGAATGAAAAAATGGAAAATATTAGAAGATTTATTTCTATCGGACAGAATTTAATACGCTCAATTCCTGAAGAAAGTATAAAAGCATATTCGCATAATTATACAACACGTAAAGAACTCATTTTACCGTCTGGATTAGCAGGATTATATAGTATTATGACTGAAAAACCACTTCAAGGTACGTTATTGTCTATAATGAGAGGAGTATATGCTATAGATGTATGTTCTGTTATCAATAGATTAAGACATACCAGACAATGTTGTGTAGTATCATATAATAGTAATAGATCTACAAAAATGTGGAATATGGGCCATATAATTTTACAAGATACACAAGTTAAAAATCCGGTGTCTTTGACTCATAGTTTAATAATAACAGGTCCAAATGCTGCCGGTAAATCTACATATGTACGTGGTATATGTACTAATTATATTTTAGCGCAAACTTTTGGGATTGCTTCAGCATTAAAAGCTAATATAAATCCAGTACATGCAATAGGATCATTTATTAGAATATCTGATGAATTAGGAAAACTCAGTTTATTTGAAGCAGAAGCAAAGAGATGTGCTGAATTAATTAAACAAGCTGAAGAAATTTCTCGTTCAGGGAAGACGGCAATTTATTTCTTAGATGAACCAATGCATTCTACACCGCCGATAGAAGGTACAGCCACATCTATTGCAGTAATAGAACATATAGGAAATCTCCCGGGTATAAAATTATTAGTAACAACACATTACCACGATATTATAAAATTAGGTGACGACAAATTATTCAAAAATATTTCTGTAGAAGCAAATATTATAGAAAACGATATTGTAAATTGTAGCTACAAATATAATTTTCCGTATAAAATAAAATCAGGACATTCTAGACAGTGCATTGCCTTAGAACTTCTATCTGATAAAAATTTACCTAAAAAAATAATTAAGCGTGCGATTGAAGTTAAAAACAAAATATATCCAATAATCTTAAACTAAAATGTTAGCTGATTCTTCTTTACTTCTTCAAATGCAATTAGCTTTAATTGGTATTGTTCTTGTAACAGGACTATTTTATTTATGGAGATCAATTTGCCGTATCGAAGATAAAGTTACTCGTTTGGCTGTAAAAATTAATAATAATAGCGGTAGATGTGGATTCTGTCCATGCCCTTGTCCCGTCCCTAACCCAAATAAAGGATCCGGTTTGCTATCTGAACATAGCAGAGATGATTTTAGACTTAATCCTATTAATTTCGCAGATGCAAATTTACAAGCACAAGAAATTATGAAAGAAGTATTCGGTGAAGATGATGAAGTTTTATCTGTAAAAATACCTAACACAAATGTAATTGTAGAACATAATCAACAACTAGAAGAGAGCGCGAAGCAAGCGGAGCAAGCGAAGCAAGCGGAGCAAGCGAAGCAAGCGGAGCAAGCGAAGCAAGCGGAGCAAGCGAAGCAAGCGAAGCAAGCGGAGCAAGCGGAGCAAGAAGTAGTATCTGAAGCTGATACTGAAACAAACCCTTTATCTAAAAATAAATTAAATAAAATGAATCCAGAAGATCTAAAGAACTTATGTCTTCAACGAGGGTTATCAGGTGAAGGTTCCAAGAAAGTATTAATAGATCGTTTATTAGGAATTACTCGTGATTAATTTTATCACTTTATATTTTAGAAGATGACTTCCTGTACTAGCTGTGAAGCTAAAAATCCACTATCTGAATGTCCAAATTATATGGAAGATGGTCGTATATTTACTGATTATCGCCCAAGATGCGCTGTAAATGCTGAATTATTTAATATGGTTGAACAAGCGAATATGGTTCATTCATCATATGAAGCTCGTATGTATTTACAACAAAATGCTAATAAAATTATGGAAATTGAAAAAAATAAAGCCATTAACCGTGGCGCACCTTGTGTACCTTGTAATGCTGCTACACCTTCTACTATGCTTCCAGAAAGATACATCGTAAGATGCAATGGTGTATCTTGTGAAAGACACGAAGTAAATCAAATGGGCATAGGAGATGGTCGCGATTTTTCTAATTAAAATATATCAATTATATAGCAATGGAATTTAAAAATGAATATGTATCTGGTAAAGCTAATATAAATTTTAATACACAAACTGTTTATTTGCAAGGTATGGTTCCAAATTTTGCAAAATATGCAAAAGTTGCTATTATTGCAGCAAGACCCCCGGATCGTATGACATCATATGCTGGATCGGGATTACCATTTCCTTGTTCACAAGTTGCATTTGATAATAGTCCAAATAATACTCTTGTTGATAAATCTGGGACTTTTAATATTATATTTAAATATCCTAATTCATATTATGCACCGGATATGCTTACAAAAATACCACCTGCAGTTTATTTTGTGTTCTATAAATCACAAACTGAAGAATCTTTCGCATCTCGAATAGATTTATATGATAATTTACCAGTAAGATCTCTCGTATATAGAGCGAACTTCTATAAAGGACCAGGGTTTTATAGTGCAAAAGAACCATTAATCGGTATCCGCAGCGCAGAAGATACAATGCGAATGCTTGCAAAATATAAGAGCCTCTATGATATAGCTTAAGTGGACCTCTATGATATAAATTTTCAAATTTTTAATTATAAAAATTTGAAAATTTGAAATTCATTATTTTTAATTGTATTATACATAAAAAGATAACCCACCGGAGAGAGCTCTACTCAGCGATACATTAACGCGATTATCAAGAGCCGGTTAAAAATTGTTGCCCACGCGATGATCATTTCACATTAGAAATGCTAGCGGTGAGTCAGCGGCAATGGGTTAGGGATGCATAGATAAGGAAACTCCAGCATCGCCGGGATGAGCCACGGGCCCTCTTTTTTGGATTTTTATTTACCAATATTTTCTTCTGTAATACAACTTGTTTTTGCATAAGTATCCGGAAAATATGTATGATATTGTCCATCGTCGGCTAAAAATGATTCACGTTGTAGCCTTTTACTATATTTAAATATAGAACGCGAAACTTCTCCTTCTTTACTATGTAACATTACTAATATAGATTGTAGCGGCGCATCACCCCATCTATAATAAAATATAGAACCGTTTTTATCGACTGCTTCAATATCTCTCTTAACTTCTTCGCGTTTCCAGAAATCTGTTTTTGTAATGAAAAAATTGTTATAATACATAATAGGCATCTTAATTTTTATTTTTTCTTCAATTTTCGGCATTTTATCTACAGAATGTGTTATTGATAAAAGAGTCCGAAATGGGTGTATAGAGACACTACGCGAAGGTATTTCTTGTTCTACAAACATTTGTCCAATTTCTTTGCTTTTATTTGGATGTAATATATCAAAAAATTCTTTCATACCATAACAGCATATACCACAATCTAAATGCAATAAATTCGAGGTATATACAAGATTCTTATTCTGCATCCATTTGAATAAATCCGGAACAGGTTCTTCTATGAAAGAATCATCATCTATTCGCATTATATAATCATATCCATCTGCATATTTTATCATATGTACTATCCACCATCTACACATCATACGATATTTTGCATTACGCCAATATGGCGTTGGTTTTGTGGCTATACATCTTTTCATTTTATTTTCATCGATATGCGCAGGTAAAGTAAAATCATCGGCATCAACTGCCTTAAAACTTACACAAGATCTGCAACTTCCTCTTACACTTGTAATAATTTCTCTTTGTGATTTTTCATCAAAATCGCCTTCATGAAATATAATTACAGGATATTTATGTTCACTATTAAAATTTTTGAACAAAAAATATAAAGATGTTTTTAAATACGTTCTACGTACATCAGTATTCTGACTTAAAATAAATATTGCTGCGTTCATTAATAATTTATTCTTTAAATTCTTAAATACTTGTATTTGTATTAAGGATTAAAGTTTTTAGTAAAATAAAAATGAGGATTATCGCGTTGCAATCAGTTTTTGTATTTAGACCAGGCAAGAAAATAGATTCTGTAAAAATATGTAAGAAATGCAAATTCTACGAAGCCACAAATGAACGCTGTAAGTTATTTGGAAATCTAGATGTTGTAACAGGCAAAGTTGAATATAACTATGCATCATTTGAAAGACGCGAAGGGGGTGAATGTGGACCTGAGGCAAAATATTGGAATAGTAATATTGATAATATTATAGTTAGCGACCAATTGCTGTTAAAAAACTAGATAAGAACGAGGTATCTATTTTCAGAGGTGGAACAGAAGGCTGTGGTTGCGTTATGGTGACTTTATTTTCTGAATTAGAATTTGCGTTTTCATATGATTGTTTTGCTAATTTTTGATATGTATTATCAAATGAAGAACGTTGTTTATGTTCTTGTTGTTCTTTTTCTAAAGCTTTTATCTCAGCTTGTAAATTTGCATAATCTTTTGCAGTAGGGCTTGCTTGCGCAGGTGTAGCAGGTGTAGCAGGTGTAGCAGGTGTAGCAGGTGTAGCAGGCGCCGCTGGCTTTTGGCCTAAAGTTGGATCTATAATAGTACCAATTCCAGTATTGTTTGGATTAATATTAGATAATGCAGCCTCTGCTATTGTATTTGGTGATGGAATATCTGCTATGGCTTTTTTTATTTTTAAAACATCACATTTTTGTAGTTGATCTGGTGTTATATTTGTTTTACCATTTGGATTATTTATTTGCCAATCAGATAATTTATAAGGTTGATGTAAATCATTTGAATTACCCAATTCTGTAGCCGATAAACTACATAACGCTAAATTTGCATTACAATTTCGTAAATTGTCTTGCAAATTAGATATTGCACCATTCCCATTTCCTATTGCAAGTTGCAATCTATCATATGCAGTCATCGCAGTGGCTAATTGCGCATTTGTAGCAGATTGCCCGGTATATTCATACATAAAATATGTATTTAAATTTGAGATATCACTTTGTGATAATGCGCCAGTATAATAAGCAAATGCGATTAAATTTATATCTAAACTCTGAGCAGAGTTTATTAACATTGGACTATATCCCAATTTAATTAAATTATTTACAGGTACTAAATCACTAGTTTCATTTGAAACAGATCCAATATAAAATATAGCAATTGGCGAAGTCACATTAGTATTATCAAAAACGAGTGTGTATAAAGTCGCATTATGACCAGATAATAATGTATCAATTGGAATTGCCCAATTATATTTAGTAGCAGCATCACCCAAGATTAGTTGCACATTTATATTTACTGCATCATTTAATATTGGAGATAGAATTAATTTTACAGTATTTGGAGTTTCAGCAAATGCTTCATATAAAGGTGCTGGGTGTATTAAGCTTAATGAATTAAATTTTGCATAAAATGCGATTGTAAAGCTACTTAAAATATCTGTTGTATTCGATGGCTCAATTAATAAAATCGAAGAAGGACCTGTTAATGTATTATTTAATAAAGGAAGGCCAGATGGAATACCTGATGAACTCGCGCCAACTGCAGATGCATAATTATATGTCAAATATTTGGTATTATCAGTCTGCATACACCATTGATTTGTTGCTTGTGTCATTGCATTTTGATTATTTCCGAAAGTATTATTACTGTATATTCCCGGAGTACTAGACATATTAAATAGATGCATATAGAGCAATAAATTATTATTTGGCATTCTAGGTGTATTTAATGCAGGGCTCACTGCCACTCCTTCTTGCCTTGCTGTACTTGAACTTGAGCTTGAGCTTGCAGAACCGCTTCCATCAAATAATTCAACACCAGTATCTTTTACAAATGTTGCATTATAATATAATATGATAACAACTAATATACCAAATAATACAAAAAACCAATATACATTATCTTTTTCCATCTAAATTGATATAAGAAATAGATTTTAAATAAATAAAAATGAGCAAAATTGAAACTTTGAGTAATGTTGATTCATTATCAGATCCAGAACGTCTTGAAGATTTAATTAATACTGAACCGTTATATCATGTACTTGCAGAATTTTTTCAAACATCTGATAATAGAAATGTATCTACTGTATTAAATGATATATGCAATGAATTAAAGCTAATCCGCTTGGCATTAACAAAGTAATATAACTACACTGCATTAATTTCTTCTTTAGTTATTATTCCATTTCGCACTTTATCCCATAGATTCACCGGTAATTTTATATTGCGTTTTTTTTCAATTAGATATAAACCATATTGACCAATATTAATACTTCTATTTGTACCTTTTATTGTAATAGGGAGTGATATAATAAAAGTAATATCTTCCTGTGTTATATCTTTAATTTCTAATTTCTTCCATTCCAAATATGACTTTAGATTATAAAATTTTTTATTATGAAAAATTGCAGCACCATATTTAGTATTTACGATATTACAAGAAATATCAGGAAATTCTTTAATTATATTCGATGAAGATGATATAATATCTGGAACTGACTCTTTAAATTTACTATAAAATTCATTTAAAATTATTACTTTTTCTTTTTTATTATTTGCGATATCATCGAGATTATTCTCCATTTCACTTGTAAATTTTGGATCAATGATATATGGTACTTTTAGTTTCAAATAATTTATTACTTTAATACCCAATTCTGTAGGAATCATTCGATCTGTTTCGTTCCCACCTATATGTATTTCTTTTATTTCTTCATCAATTATTTTTTTTTTCAAATCTATTTCATAATTTTTTGAAGATAATATTGTTTGAGGATTCTGTCCAAGTTTTATATAACCTTTTTCCTGTATTTTATCTATAATACTCGCATATGTTGATGGACGTCCAATATTCTCTTTTTCTAAAGTTTTAATTAGTGATGATTCATTATATAATGAATTTGCACGTGTCGCTTCTACGATTGCATTAAATTTAACAGCAATAGGTATATTATTAGATGAACACATATCAATTTCCTGTCTTAATTCTATTTCAGGGCTATATATCTTTAAAAATCCTTTGTCTTTTAAAACAGATATTTTATCTAAGAATATATATTTCTTACCAATTATTTTTATATATATATCAGTATATATTGCCGGAGTCATTTGTGATGCAACTGTACGTCGCCAAATTAAATCATATATTTTTTTATCATTATTTGATATTCCGAGCGATTCAATATCATTCTTATTAATATCAGTAGGATGTATGGCTTCATGTGCACCTTCGCCAAAATTAGAGGAAGCCGCGATCTCGGATCCAGACATACTAAGATAATTATGAATTGCAGTTCGGCAATCTTCAGATAAATTCATAGAATCTGTTCGCATATATGTTATTAATCCAAGTTCATATAGATTTTGAGCAATTATCATAGTTTTTTTCGCAGAAATATGGTATCTTTTATAAACTTCTTGTTGTAAACTTGAAGTAATAAATGGCATCGGGGGATTTTTTTTGCTTTGTTTTTTCTCAATAAATATTGACCATTCTTCTATATCTTTAAGCTCTAGTAGAATAGTCCTTACTTCTTCTTCTGTGCTTATGCGATATTCTCTTTCAAGTTTCGCGTTTATAGTAAAATTATCAGATAAAATAAACGTACCATATATATTCCAATAAAGTTCAGCAATATGATTCTTTATGTCTTCTGATCTTTGAACTATGATATTTAATGCAGCACTCTGAACCCGACCAGCGCTTAATTTAGATTGTGAAAATTCCTGCCAAAGTAGTGGACTCAATTTATACCCCACAATACGGTCTAAAATGCGGCGAGTCTCTTGTGCATTTACCATTTGCATATTTATATCACCTGGATTTAAGAATGCAGTTTTTAAAGCACTTTTTGTAATTTCATTAAATGTAACACGATGATAGTCATTTCTTGTTAACTTTAAAATATTTCGCAAATGGAAAGATATTGCATGTCCTTCCATATCAAGATCGCTACAAAGATATATTTTATCGGATTCTTTAGCCGCTTTACGGAGTTTAGCCACAATTTCTTTTTTATTTTCATATGTTACTTCCCATGTATCAGTATTAATACCTAGTTTTTTAAGAGGTAAATCACATATATGACCACAACAAGCAATAACATTAAATATATATTTATTACATAATTCTTCAATAGAATTTAAATATTTACATATGGTCTTGGCTTTTGTGGGAGATTCTACTATTACTAATGCAGATCTTCTTATCATTATAATAACAGTTTAATAAAAATAATATCATTTTTTATATCTCTAAATTCATAGAAACATTAGGTTTTTTACGATTGAGAGACTGTTTAATTACTGAAGGTCTTTCACTATCAAATAATTTCTTTATGATTTCAGATACATTAACCATAGTATCACCTAATTTCTCTAATTCACTGCGAATATTTTTAAGTTTAAGTGGTATTTTTACTGTACGCACATTTGATTTTATAATACCTTGTGCTGTATTTAAATTATTATAACCATATTTAATCATAAATTCTTGTATTTTAATAGATAAAGCTTTTTGATGTATTTTGCGTTCTCTTATTGCTATGTTTAATTTTTGAACCTGTTCATCTAATTTTATCCATTCGGAAACTTGTTGTTTAAATGTCTCTAATGCTTCTTCATCTGGTATTTCTTTCTCTTGGAAAGCTGATTCTTCATATAAAGGTTCTGCCATATATTATAAAATTCTCTAAATCTTTAAGTAAAATCTTAATGCATTTGTTTTAATGCTAGATCACGTTCCATTTTATATGCGTCTAAATCAATTTCTTTTCTCTTTCTGGTTGATTCTTCTTGGAACTTATCTTTCTCATTTTCTTCTTTAGGTGAAAATTTTTCATCAATTAATGTCCAATTATATATTCTATCATCTAATGATTCTTGTTGATCAAATTTATAACTATCTATTATAGAAAATGAATCTGAATATCCTGAACCAATTGAAAATGCATGTGGTTCTCCGGGAACTTCATTCGTATTTATAGCGATACTATTATTTTTTTCAATAGAAGGAGGTTGCTGTATCATCAATTTACCTCTGCCTGGCAATAATAAATAATCAAATACTTCTTTGCCAAATAATAAGTCTTTTTGAGGTAATAACATTAATGCAGGTACTTGTGTTATTTGTGTTGGAATTTTACCATATTGACTTTTAATATTTTCTATGCAAGATAGTTTTACAATATTATTTGTATCGTGTCTTTTAATAGTTTCTAATAACATTCTACAATGTCCGCAATAATCGCTGTAAAATAGTATCATACTTACAATTTGTTATGGATTAGTTTTAAGTAATATATACGCAAAAAAATGATTTTTTTATATAAAAACAAAAATAATTATATATAGAATGGCAAAGTCATTTTTTAGAAATATATATAAATCCGGTAATTCAGATCCAATAAATTATTTCAGTGTCGAAATTTATGATGTTGATATTTCTATTATAAATTCATTAAAGCGAATAATACAATCGAATATCAAAATACCTGGATTCTTGGGCGAAGATCATCCGTCAGTTACTATTGTTGAAAATAATGGACCTTTGCATAATGAAATTATAACACACCGTATTGGTTTAATTCCAATACATTTCAATGAAAATGAAGTTGAAAACTTTGATAGCGATGATTATTCATTCGAATTAAATGTAACAAATGATACTACCACTATGTTAAATGTAACAACAGAATCATTTCAAGTATCAAAAAAAGATACGGCTCTTTCAAAAAAAGAAATTCAGAGATTGTTTCCTCCTAATCCTTATACCAATCATTTTATATTAATTACACGTCTTCGCCCTAATGAAATTTTGCATTTTAAAGCAACAGCAATATTGAATGATGCTATATATCACGCTGGATTTTCATCTGTATCATTGTGTGCATTTCATTATATACAAGATCCTAAACTTGTGGCTAAATTACCAGATAATGCAACAATTTTAGATAAAGAAAGAGCATATTTTAGGAACGAATATGGTGATCCAACTGCTGTTAAATTTGAGTTGGAAATTGAATGTGGATTAACTGCAAAATATTTAATTTCAAAAGCACTTGAAATACTAATGTCAAAACTTGATAAAATTCTAAATGAAATAATCGCACAAACATCAGAATATATTAAAATTGAAGTTCCAGAATCGAATAATGGATATTTATTCATTTTTAATGATGAAAATGATACTTTGGGAAATTTCTTGCAATCTAGTATGCATAATTATTATATCCGTTCAAAAAATATGACTAGTCAAAATAAGACATTATCATATGTTGGTTATGTATGCCCACATCCCCTCGATACAACAATGCATTTAAACTTTGTAATTAAAAATAAAATTATAAAATCGGATAGTACTGATACAGATACAGAGTATACTTATTCAAATAATAAAGCTGAATATATTGAAGTTCTATCAGAACAATGTAGAAGATCCTTAAGTTATCTACAAGAAATTAAAACTCAATGGTTACTTTCTCTATAATAATTAGATTTATAAATAATAATGGAGGAAGAATATTTAATATTCGAAGATGAACCTCTTGATGAGATAGAAATTCGCGAATATGTTACTCTTGAGCAAATGTTACTTGATAATCCGCGATTTGTGGCATTTACTGAAGATGAATTATATATACATTTTAATAGTCTTTTTGGAAATAATAACAAAACAAAAGGATTTGTAAAATTACATAAATCTATAATTGATTATAAACCATATCCGTTGTCATCAACTTATACCTTACCTAAATTAGACATATTTCGCGGAGATTACGAAGATATTGATGATTATTTTGAAGCGCGTGATAGAGCCAAAAATTCAACTAATTATTCTATACAACGACAAAAATATATAGAACTTAGCTTACCTTATGTATGGGAAAAAGATACTAATGAGTTTTCTTTTGTTCCACAAGAAGGTATTATATTTGATTTAAATAATACTATTAAACATGATCAAGGAAAACTTTTGGATTTTGATAATAAAGAAAATATATCATTTATAGGTTCTCGATGGGTTGTACCAAAATATACTTCTGAAAACTATTTGTCTGAAGAATATTCTGATGACCTTAAATATAAATTAATTAATTGGAATAATGATTCTTTATTAAATTATGATGATTGGGTGAAAAAATATGTATTGCCATCATTATCTCAAGTAATAACAAAAACTATAAAATATATTACTGATTTACACGAACTTAAAGCATTGCTATTTAGATATTCTTATATATTTGATGACTTAACTGATGATCAATTAGATATTCTTGTAAGACATTTAGAATCAATTATTGAAAATGTAGATGATCGTAAAAACAAAGAAAACCAAAATAGTCATAAATATCACGCATATGCTCTTAAAAATATAGATTATTGGGAAGCAATTAAAGAAAATAATAAACGATTACTTCCATTAACTAAAGAAGAAAACAAAAAAATCGTAGAAGAGCGTGTTGCAAATTATATAACTAGTATAAAAAATACAGATAAATTAGAAATTAAAGAACCCATAGTTCCTTATAAATTAGCACAAAAAATAGAAGCAAATGAATTATCTATAAATGATGTATCTAAAATAATAAAAAGCAAAATTACAGAAGTTCATCAATTACTTGCAGAGAAATTGTTTATTAATATTACGGCTTTTAATGTTCCGGATGAAGAATCAATAGTTAAAGAGAAAAATCTATATAAACTTATTGATAAATCGATAATAAATAACGACAAGACTGTTTTTATTACTAAATGGGTTGATTTATCAGAAATAAAAGTAGGAAATGACACTTCCAAATATGATGGTTCTCCACTTAATAATCTAAACACTATATTTGAAGAAACCAGTAAGACTTATTTGAAAATATCCGATGCAGTTGGAGATCAAGAAGATATTGATGTTAGAATTGCGGATACTGACGAAGAATTAAATTCAGACATTAACATTCCTGATGATATTCGTGGCGTTTATGAGAAAATTATTAAAATTAAAAATATTAGCGGTTTACCTCTTGAAATTGAAGATTTATATGAACAACATAAAGACTACATAAATCAGAGATCTAGATTTGATAAAATAAAAACATTATTGCCAGAAATACCAGATATAATAATTAAGCGAATTTGTAGCTATAAATTAGAAGATGCAATTGAATATATCAAAGATTTAGCGAATATTAAAATATCTGAAGAATTACAAAAAATATATCCACCAATATTTAATGATTGGAAGAAAGATTCCAAGCAAAATTTAAAAGTCGCTTTAACTATTTGGTGGCTTAATTTATTGGAATCATCTATTAATAAACAATTAAATTTTTCTATACTTCGTGGAGTAATAGAATATATTAATAACTGGTCTCCTTATGGGCCCCCTGTTGAAGACACAAAAGAACATGGAATATTACAATATTTATCTGCAGTTGCTTCTGATGTATCGGGAATATCAATTGATACTCTGCGAAAAGATATGTCACATATAGCTACAAATCTTTTTCAAGGTAAAATAGATTTATTAAAAGAAAAATGGGCATCAAGTAAGAGACCAAAAGATAAATCAAAAAAAATTCGTGATATTATTGCAGAAACTATCAGGGCAATTAAAGCTAAAGAGTCTGTGAATGTTTTAGGCAATTTCGTAGAATCATATATTTATTTACCTACATTATTACCTAATGCAAAAATTAAGAAATTAGGCACTTGGGGATATGGATGCTGTTTATTAATAATTGGAAACCAATATAGTGCAGATATTGACTGGAAAGACGAACTTAAACCATTATGGAGATTAAAAGAATTATTGGCAAAAGACAGATGGTTGACAATAAAAAGACCTACATATAGACGATTTATTCCAAATATTGATTCTGAAAAAGAAACATCTAAAGATAACGTAGTTGTAAAACCAGATATTAAAATAACTGAAGATGATAAATATAAATTATTACCAAATGATTATTGGTTATCTAGTGCACAAATTAGCAAATTAACAGAGGATTATGATGGAAGCCTATATGCTACTACATTTTTAAATAATACAATAGATAGACTTTATGGTAATTTAAGTACTAAGAAAAAAGATGCAATTACAAAAGCAATTAATGATAATAAATCTGAATTAAATATATTGAATATAATTTCTTATGTGGCTACAAATCTTCAGCAAAATAGACAACAGGAATCAGTTATGGAAATTATAAAAAGCATTAAAGATGTATTATCAAAAATAAAAAATACAAGTCATCCTATATATATATATGCACTTGCGTGTGTTCTTGCACTACCTGGAAAAGTTAATAATATATTTAATTTTATATTACCTTCAAATATATCAAGTACTGTCATGGAAACTATTGCAAATAATAATTATAACTATATTATTGAATATGCGAAATCTAATAGTATGATGACAGTAACTGAAATACAAAATTATATTACAAAGATGCGTGAAATAGAAAAGAATATAAAATTAGAATATCAAGATGAATTATCAAATGATGATCGCAGATTATTAAAAGATATGAAGCGTTTTGGTCTTAAAGTCGATATGTCTGATGCTAATAATATGAATAATCCTACTCAAAATGAAGATGATCAAGGCGAAGCAGATTTTATGCAGATGAATACAGATTATGACAGGGATGATGATGAATTGTAGAAATTATATAATATAATCCGAAAAATTCAAGATATCCTCATCGTCATCCTCCCAATAATAACGCACTCCCAGTTGATAGATTTTTATATAGTTTACGCATGATGTGACTGCGAAAAATTTTTATAGTACTGATTTTGGTATTAGTTATCCGGTATGTATAAAATATAATAATTAGTATTATTTTTATAATGCTGTCCCGTATACTGGTATTACTAGGGGGCAATAAGAATAAACATTTGTATAATAAAAAACTATATACACTTAGAACCACTGAACGTGGTGGAAAATATATTGTAGTTGCCAAGAAAAAATCTATATCTAAATTTGTATTTTTTTTATGTGAAAATTAAAAAATTTGATTTTTGCTTTTAATTTTAAATTTAAACACGCGCAGAGATGCCGACTGCCGCCGAAAAGGCGATGGATGCGTTCCCGAATGCGTTTCTGCTGTGCTTCACGCGCAGCAATGCGTACCGTGACAGCCCTGGGGCCTACAAGGGCCAGAACAAGAGTCGCGCGTTTGATTCATTGATGGGCGACAACGATATCAAGATGGTCCTTGTGCACCAGGACGGCGAGTTCTACAGGATCCTGGGGCGCTGCGTCAACCGCGCGTACAACGATGATGTGCGCGCGACAGGCCACATCCCGACGTGTGTATTCTCCCTTTCTGCCGACCACGGGCTAGTAACACAGGTGCCCCCGACACGTGTGCGCGAAGAACGCCACTGCTGGCGGGAGAAGTTCCTGCGCGATCACAACCTGCGCAAGGTCAGTGGTGGGATCGGCAACGGGATTATGCTGGTGGTGCCGACCAACTAAAAAGAAAAAAACAAAAATAGACAAAAATCAAGAACTTTTGTCTATTTTAAGCTTTGAAAGGGGTATTTTTTATTTTCGAAAATCACATAATGTTTATCTTTTTCTATATGAATAGTACGAATATATTTTTTATTATTTTTTATAAATTTAATTTTTCTAGATCCACCAAAATGTTTCCCATTTTCAAAATTAGAATAAGGATCATCAGTTTTGTCTTTTATTGATTCCGGTAACCCTCTTCTATTACGAAAACTTGTATGGGATCTGCTATATGGCAATCCGGCATTTTCAATACTTAATTGTATTTCCCTTTCTCTAATTTCCCTTTCTCTATTTATGTTCAAGGCACGATTATAGGCGGCGTTCGGCTTTAATATCCTTAGCAGCTTTTACGGCAGATCCTTGTGGCGGCATATATAATATATTAACAAAATTTAAAAGCAAAACAATTATTAATAATAATTCCACAATGCATTAGTGCATTATTTATACTTTCATTACCAATTACCTTTGATGCATAAATACCAAAACCGATAATATAAAATACTATATGCAATAGCACAAACCACCATTGATTAGTATAGATAATAGGAATATAATGCAATAAAAATATCCAACTATATCCAATAGATATCATCATATTATTTGCTTCTGTTTTTGATTGTTCAATTTTTTCAATAATGAGTAAGGTGAATAAAATAAATATATTTAAAGTAATCGATTTTAGAGCCCAAGGTACTTCATGGCTTAAAGCGATATGCATTATTATGTGTGAAATATAGATCATAATTATATCTTTTTTATGATTTTCCAAGTTTTGTTCTTTTGTCGATAAATAATGTTCTGCATGATATTTAATTGAGTAAGGTGCATGTAATAAAATATGAAGAAATATTAATAGATGTGAAAATTTCAGCTTTTCGCCTCTTAATTTTAGTAAAGAAAACAGCAATATCGCAATACTTGTATATGCGCTTGCCGTATCTTTGTGGAAATATGATAGATCTTGTAAAGTTTTGTATACCATTCTAAAATAGCTTAAAGACAATACTGATTATAATTTCTAAAATGATTCCGCGGTGTATTTTTCAAACTTGGAAATCAAAAACAGTAATTCCCCGAAATATGGCATATTGGCAAACTACCTGGGAAAAACATAATCCAGATTATAAAATGATACTTTGGGATGATACAGATAATCGCAATTTTATACGAGATAATTATCCGTGGTTTCTTGAAAAATATGACGGCTATGATGTTATGATTAAACGCGCTGATGCAATTAGATATTTTTATTTATATCATTATGGTGGAATATATGTTGATATGGATTTTGAATGTATAAAGAGTTTTGATGATATTGTAAATATGGAAAATACTTATGATGTTATATTTGGTAGAATGGGAGAACCCGAAAAATATGATCACGAACATAATATACCAAATGCAATTATGATATCTAAACCGAGAGAATCCTTTTGGATATTTGTATTTTATAATTTACTTATTGCGCCAAATCAATATGGTAAACCAGAATATTGTACAGGGCCCGTAATTTTGAAAAATGCTGTTCTTATGTATAATGAAATGCTTCAATTAGATATAAAATTACATAATATACAATGGTACAATGAAATTGTAAATATATTACCAGAAAATATAAAACCTAAGAGCCAATTATCAAGAATTCAAATACTAGATCCTGAATATTTCTATCCATTAAATTGGCGCGATTGGGATCATCAAGTATCATGGCGACATCCCGTTACAGAGAAAAATGAACTTTATGATTCTGAAAAGGTAGCTACAATTTTTCCAAAATCATATGCAGTTACTTATTGGACTCATACATATTAAAAATGTATTCTAATATAATAAATAGTATATGGTAAATCTATATATTATACATGGTATTTTGCAAATAATTGCTTTTGGTATTTTATTTCCCCTTGGATCATTAATAGCAATTTTTAGGAATTGGATAGGAAATAAATGGTTTATTATACATGTAACATGTCAAATAATTGCATCTATATTATTATTTATTGCTATAGTTCTTGTAAAAATAGCCAAATCTGATAAAAAGAAAAATAAAACTGAGCCATTACACGTAAAAACAGGACATATTATTATAAGCCTAGTAGTTTTTCAGTTATTATGGGCAATATTCATGCGTCATATTATATATAGACCACTTTGGTTATTTATTCATTTATTAACGGCAATAAGTATTATTACACTAGGATGGATTAATATATATTTAGGGTATAAACAGTTTCATAAAAATTGAAATTTTGCAAAGAAAAATACAAAAAATGTTGCAAGATGTATTGTTATTTAGAAGCGACCAAATTGTAAAATTGGTTACTCGCGAAGACAAATTTAATATACATAAAACTCTTGGAATTGTGGCGCTTGGACATTATATATTTCGTTTTTATGAATGGGCTATATTTGGCTATATCAAAATGGAAAAGAACGATATCGCAACGCTTTATTTTTTAATTATTCATTCGTTACTTAGTATTTCTAGCCTGATATTTCATATACCTTCAAATCGCATTAAGTCTGCACCAATGATATGGCCAGAATTTCGATTCCATAGTATTATATTCGCCATGCGGTCTTTTCTAATTTCTATGCTTATATGGTATAATTATAATGATATTTATCGTAAATATATAGTATTTATTACAATGATTCTTGCAGATTATGTAATTCTAAAATATAGGAAACCTGGTATAACTAGTACGCGCGGAATGCACTTTCCTGATTATATTTCTGATAGAAATCGCATTCGCATAAATTATTTTTACAGTATTTCGCAAGTATTTGCAACTATGGAAGTTCTTGCGCGTAAATCTATTGCATCAGTATTTATGATAGCATTTCCTATTCAAATTGCCCCATTTCTTATGACATTGACACGTAAAAGTATTATAACAAGTGGCGGCTGGCATTTCTATTATTCGTTATCGCTTATAGTAACATTTATATATTCGTTTACACATACTAATGCCGAAGATACAATGGCAACTAACGAATTAATTACATACTTTTATCTTGCAATATCCTTTATTGTGCTGAGATTTTACTTCAAAATTAACAAATATGTATTATGGGGAGCAGTCTTTATGGTAATTTAGGAAATTGCACAATTGCAGTTTTTTTTCAACTTCTTGGCCAGAAAAAAAAATTTCGCCCCCCCCCCTCTTTTGCTCCGGAGCAACTCGTTTTTCCTGTCTGGCTGCTCCGGTTTAAAGATTAAAATATACCATTGATATAGTATGGCTGCTCCGGCTGCTCCGATTTGCTCCGGAATTACTTGCGCGGAATGCACACAGGATTTTTCGACAAAATTTAATTTGAAACGACATATGATAAGAAAACATGAGGAATTGACTGGCATAAATATGGATCAAAATAATCAAAAAGAGAACCCAATTTATCAAAAAGAGAACCCAATTTATCAAAAAGAGAACCCAATTTATCAAAAAGAGAACCCAATTTATCAAAAAGAGAACCCAAATAATTTATCATACAAAAACCAATGTGAAAAATGTGAAAAAATACTGTCAAATAAGCAAAGTTATAAGAGACATAGCAATAATTGCAGAGGTAAGATTAATCCGCTAGAATGCCGATATTGCAACGAAGTATTTACTATTCCTACAGCAAAATATAGACACCAAAAGAAGTGTAAAGAGAAAGAACTAGAAAAAACAACAATTATTAATAATAATATAACGAATAATATTTGCAATAATATACAGAATCAAACAAATAATATAAATATTCAAATAAATAATTTTGGTAATGAAAACAAGGACTATATAACTCGCGAATTTATATTGAAGTGTCTTGAAAATGGTGGCCATGGTGTAGGTGCAATGGTTGATAGAATATATTTTGACGACGCGCATCCCGAAAATCATAATGTAAAACTTGCAAGTTTGAAACATTCATATGTTGAAGTAAAAAAAGATACAGATTGGATACCGCAGGGACTTGATACTACACTTGAAAGTATGATTAGAAATGCTTCATATGATATAATATGTAATAGTGAAGCCGAAGAAGCAAATGAAAATAATGTAGAATTGTATAATTCTATACAAAATTTAGAACCTAAATTAGAGAAAAAAATAAAAGATAAGAGTAAAAGTAAATTAATTGCTAGAAGAAAAATAAAATAGCAAACGCAAACTATATATTAATAAATTTTTCGGTATCCATATTATATACATTCCAGCCATCAGGATGATCTTCTGTGAATAAACGATTTCGTATTGTTCCAAAACATCTATTATCATATGTAATAAGTGCATAAACAGTTGGATTAAACGGATTTAGAAAAGCCGCCCACCAAGAAAATGTACTATGTGACATAATAATAACTTTTGCAGATGCAATAACATCAAAATGATATTGCCAATCATCAGGGGATCCTTGAATAATATCAACATTTCGCGTATGTATTTTACGTAATTCTTCTTGTATATAAAATATGCAAGGGTGATTTGTATTTTCTGTAACTAATAGTATATCAAGATCTGTATGATTTTTAATTATTTTTATATATCCTTTAATAAAAATATATTGAAGGGCAATAAAGTTTTCTGTTAAATCACCAAGTCGTATATGAATTATCATTTTATTATTTTCAAGAAGTGGATATTTATCGTTACGTTTATATAAATGTTTTACATAATCTTGTTTATTCCGCATAAATTTGAAATCTTCTACGTTAAAACGCAAAAATAACGGGATATTTGTATTGCGATGTTTATCTATTATGTCTTGAATATTTACATCAATAATGCCATCGTCGCTATCCGCATAGCAATAATATCCACAATCTGGATCAATATATCTGCTAGTTGGTATATATATTTGTTGAGGAATATTTAAATTTGGATATATATCAGGATTTAAATATAGATTTTCACAAAAATGGACACTAAATGGACGGTTTAATGTATCTGCAATATATTTACCTGTCCAATATTGAAAAAACTGATTACCGCCTCTTGCAGTAATATGAATATGAACAGATGCTAAATTATTCATTAATTATGAAATTATATAAATCTTTATATAAGGAAAAAAATATTTTTGGATAGAATATAATGGTACATAATGACTTTTTCCATAAATTATTTGACAATATGATAGAAATTGAAAATTTAAGAGAAAATCAAATAGTTCAGAATAATCCTGCAAATAATAAAGTAGCGGTAATTGTTGAACCTAGACAACACGAATTTTTTGAAAAGGTAATTCGCAATGCTATGTTTATATTACCGAAAAATGAATGGAATTTGCATATAGTAACTTCAAAAAATAATAAAGAATACATTGAATCTTTATTTCCAAATTGGGATATTACAGTTAGTTATTTACAAGCTGATAATTTAACAATAGATGAATATAATAAGTTGCTTATGAATGAAGAATTTTGGTTAAATATAAATGAAGAGAATATTCTGATATTTCAAACTGATGTCTTATTGTTTAATAAAAATATAGACGATTTTATCGAATATGATTTTATTGGTGCGAATTTTTATGATCCAAATCACATATCTCTTAAGAATGGAGGTAATAATGGGGGATTTAGTTTCCGCCATAAATCTGCAATGTTAGATTGCGTTCGTAATTTAAAAGAAATAGATATTAAAATATATTTTGATAAAAATAATAAAGCCATTACATATAATGTAATTCCAGAAGATATATTCTTTTCATCTGCTTGTGAAATATTAAATAAAAAGTTATGCCCAGTCGATGAAAGAAAGAAGTTCTCTATCGAAGAAGGCCGGCCAGAATATAATCAATTCTATGAAAGACCCGTTGGATGTCATAGATTTAATTCTCCAGAGATTGATCCCATTATTATGGAATTATTGAAAGCATCGCCCTATACATCACAGTGGCTTTGACCAATCATATAGAGGCGCGAGCATATTATTTTCACAATGTGCAGAATAGCCCGGTATACTGCTTATTAATTTACGAGTTTGTCCTAGATGTAGAAACATTTCAAAATCGTGAGGATATCCACTTTCACAATATTTTCTATAAATTAAATAGTCTTGCCGAATAATATTCATATTTGTTGCAAATGTCATAGTTGTACTATTTGTAATTTTCCAATGAGCAGATTTTGTAAGATATACAATAGTTCTTTCTCCGCCATCGTGTGTTACATATGGATTTCCGCCAGAATTTGGCCGGATATATTTATCTGGATGGTCATATAATGTAACATAGTCACTTATTTGTAATCCTTCTAATAATATATTCTTGGCGCCTTCTCTATGAATATAATCATCTTCAACTAAATAAATTAAAGAATTGTCTTTATAATTATCAATTGCATATTCAATAGCATATAGAAAACTCAATGCGCCACTCTTAAAATCTGTGCGAATAATTTTATCTTTCGAAATTATTTCACATAAATTATAATAATTTGTATCATTTACATTATCTGCAATAACTATTAAATTGTCTGTGCCAAATTCTGAAATAAAATTACGAAATATCTTTTCTTTATCAAAATAAGACGGGCGTTTTTTATTTTGTTCTTGACCACTCGGAGATGCCTGACCTCCGTCACTATATCTATATATTACTTGCATAAAGTAGAAAAATAAATAAATTTTTATATAGTTTTATATTGAATATAATTCATTTAATTTATTATACATTGCAATTTTAATTTTTTTGTTTATATTTAATATTTTATTTTTAATATTAATAATATCTGGATGAGATAATACATAATGACCGCAAATAAGTATTAATTTCTTTTTATTATTATATGGATCAAAATCACTTGATACCCATTTTATCCATTTATTAGATTCTAAGCATATTTTAAAAAATATATTGAATTCATTTTCATTATTTTCAATATGTTCTAATATGATCCGGCTTTCAATTTCCCCAAACTCAGGTGCTATATTAATATCTTTTAATCCGTATAATTTTTTTTGATATATAATTTCATTAGAAACCCAATCACCATTATGTTCTTTTGCAATTAAATTATATTTATTTGCTAATATTATCATATCTTTTAATTTATTTTCATCAAATGTTCCAATATTATTTTTTTCATTTAATTTTGTACCACATTGTATAACTATATATTTAATTTGTTTATATATATCTTCTTCTAAATTTTCTTTTAATTTTAATATTAATTGTTCTAACTCATATACCTCAAATTTTCGCAATCCTTCTTCTGTTGCAATTTCATAAAAAATATTTTTATTTAAATTATAACAATATTTAATCATATTTATAGTCCATTTTAAACCATCTTCAAAGTTTTGATATTTTTTCCAGGGATCAATATGAATTACATCAAAATATTTACAATCATACTTTAATGATTCATAACCATCATCATCAATAATACCTTGTCCAGGACCACCATGATCGCGTTGTAATAATATATTTGAGGATTTTGAACGAACATATGATACAAATTGTTCAGTTGTCCAGTTATTTACATAACCGCCATCATATTCTATTTGGCGCCTTGATGGAATTAATGTCATATTAATATTATTTTCATTTGAAAAATCAATGATAGTATCTATAACATTTTTACTCATAGGACCTATATAGAAATTCATTATATATTTGAAAATAATAAATGCCTTAAATAACAAATATAAGGTTATATAATATATTATATTATAATGCTAAATCTAACAAAAAACACTATAGTACTAACAAACCCATTATATTTAAAAATAAAAAAAAAATTAAGATATAATAGTAAATTAAAAATAAAAAATAAAATATATAATAATATAAAAATATCTGATATAAAAACACAAAAAAATATTTTAAATACATCTTTAAAATGGTTTGGTTGGAGTATAGTATATAATATATATAATAAAAAAGCGGTAATGGATATTGATACATCAGTTGTTACATCGATTCAGATAATAATATCAGCATCAATAACATTTATATATTCGATATATAATAGACAAAATATACAATTTTTTTATAAAATATCAAATCCATGTTTATATATATTAGCATTTATATTTGTAAGTTTAGGTCAATGGTATGGAAATCATTTTGGTAATATGGCAACACAATTAATGTCAATATCATCAGTTAGTATAATAAAATCATCGGAACCAATAATTTCAATGATATTAATGTATATATTATTTAGATCTTCAATTAAGTTATATAAAATATGTTTAATAATTCCAATTATATTTGGAATTATTCTATGCAATATTACAGATATTTCATATAATCATTATGGTGCAATATTATGTATATTATCAAATATATGTCATATTATAAAAGTAATTATATCTAGAAAATATTTTAATGATATATTAAAATATGAAGGATATCAATTATTATTATTATCATCAATAGGATCTTTTCTAATTAGCTTGCCAATTATATATAGTAATAGAGCCATTTTAATTAATGCATCAGATACTAGTATTTTATATATATTAATATCGGGGATATCATATCATTTAAATAGTGTAGCCGCGTTTCATATTGTTACGAAAGTATCAACAGTAACTTATTCAATATTTAATATATATAAACGAGTTGCGATTGTTATGACTCATTATATAATTAATTTAGAAATGCCATCAATAATGACTATATTTGGAATAATTAGTTCGAATATTGGATTATATTATTATCTGAAATAAAAATAAATTATATAAAAAGATCTTATCTTATATTTTAGTTCAATGAGCACGAGTCCTAAAACAATTATATGTGACATTGATGGGACATTAATTAAACATTTTGGTGATTTTCTCCTTAATATTAAAAATACACCACTTTTATTAAACAATACAATAGAATCTATAAAAAAATGGGAAAAATTAAATTATAAAATTATCTTATTGACTGGACGCAAAGAATCAACGCGTAAAATAACAGAGGATCAATTATTAGATTTAGGAATCATATATGATAAACTAATAATGGGTGTAACAAATGGAGATAGAATATTGATAAATGATAAAAAACCAAATGGTATAAATAATACTGCTTATGCTATTAATGTTGTTAGAAATAAAGGGTTAGAAAATATTGATATAATAAATCCAATAGTTTTAAATAAAAACCGCATAGATAAACCTTGGGGTTATGAAGAATTAGTTGAACATAATTCAAGCTATGTTGTAAAAAAATTATTTATGAAAAAAAATCATGCATGTAGTATTCAATATCACGAATTAAAAATAGAAACAATTGTAATATTAAGAGGCAGTTTATATATATATACTGGCACATCAATAGAAAATTTAGAAAAGAAAGAATATAATATGGGAGATTCAATTACAATTTATCCTTATACAATTCATCGCATGGAAGGTATAGAAGATTGTTTATATCTAGAAACATCTACGAATGAATTATGGGATGTAATAAGAATACAAGACAATTATGGTCGTGTATAATTATTTAATTCTAATGCTAAATTATATTTACCAAAATAAAATAAAAATTGAGAAATATTGTATTCGTGTAGTGGAGACATATTTATCCATATTAATGCTGTAAGTATTTTAATTTTTTTTAAATTTAATTTATGAAGTATTATAAATTTATCATATTCTTCTAGTTGTTTTATCAAAAAGTAATTACATTTTAAATCAATTATTACTGTATTCGAGTTATCGTAATTTATTGTATAAAGATTATTATCAATATTATAATGGTTAAATATTATACTATGTCTGAATTTCGCTAAATCATAATATATATCGCCATGGGATAAATTACCATCAAAATCTTGTCTCCAATCAATTAATTTATAACCATCTGCTGTTTTTATAATATTATCTAGAATAAAATCACCATGATACTGGTATAATGTATCGGTAATTAATAATTCTTTATCAATTTTATTAATTAATTGTTTAATTGGTAAAATTGATAATCCATTAATAATATTTATTTCATTATTATTCTGAATTAATAATAATTGATTGATTCTGTCATATGTTTTATTATAATAAAAATTAATACAATTATTTTTATATAATTCATTAATAGATACATTTACCCATAAATGTATGTATGCCCATTCTAATAATTTATATAATTCACCATGTACATAATAATTAGACATAAGAATTCCATCTATTTTTTCCATAGAGAAGAAATGTTCATTTGAATCTAAAATTAATGGCGAATTTGGATATAATAATTTTCCTCGTATTACACGATCTGATACTTTCTGTTTATTATTAAAAAACTTTATTACTTTATCATCAAAAAAACATATTGATTCGTCATTTTTATATAATATATTGTAATTACATTTAAAATGTTTAATTGTATTCATGTATGAATTAATATTGCCAGTATCGTGCCATTGTTTTACGACTTTATATTTAAATATTATATTATTTTTAATTAAATAATTCAATAATTCAATATCTCCAAGAGATTTATTATTTGGATTTGAATCATAAAGATATTGTAATATTTCCCAATATTCTTTGTAATTTACTATATGTGATACACCAGTATATACATAATCACAACTAATTTCACCTTTATAATTTACTTTTGTAATTTTATCATTTAGAATATTTATACTTGAATATGAATTAGTATCATTTGAATATGAAACATATATATAATTTTCATTTATATTATTATTTAAATCATCTAAAATAATTGAATCGCAACAATAATATGTAAATGGACATTGTAAAAGTTCTTTGGCTTTTAATAAAGAATATGCCTGACTTGAGCCTTCTTTATCATAATTATCAACTACAATATATTCAAAATACCCATCTTTATAAGCAATTTCTAAAAAATCTTTAACAATATCCCCATAATATCCTAATGTTATTATAAAACGTGTATTTTTTAAATCATACTTATCAATTATATAACATAATGCAAATTTATCGCCAATACGTATTAATGATTTATTTATATATTCAGTTATATTACCTAGTCTACTTCCGATACCGCTGGTAGTTATAAGTACTGATTGCATATATTTCATATACTTATATTATACCTTAAATGAAAAATCGATATATAAGGATATATATCGATTAAATTATAAATGTCAAAATATAAAATTGATGATTTAAATCAAATTATACCAGATACAGATATATATAAATCTTTTAATAATTTTATATTTTCAAATGATATTCGTATAATTGGGAAATTATTAGAACGTTATAAATTTTTTCAAAAAATTAAAGATATGCCTGGTGATATTGTAGAACTAGGCGTATTTAAAGGTTCTGGTATAGCAACTTGGTGTAAATTTTTAGAATTAAATTGTACATATAGTAACAAAAAAGTTATTGGTTTTGATTTATTTAATGGAAATAATAATATTATTGATAATTATGATAATGGTGATAAAATGAAAATAGTATATAATAGAGTAAATAGTGAAGAATTATCACTTAATAATGTTGAGAATAATTTAAATAATATGGAGTTATCATTTAAAAAGTATATGCTTATTGAAGGTGATATAGTTGAAACAACTAAAAATTTTATAAAAGACAATCCTGGTTTGCGCATTGCATTATTATATATAGATGTAGATTTATGTGAACCTACGTATCATGGTCTTAAAAATTTATGGAATAATATTTTGCCAGGTGGTTATATTGTATTTGATGAATATGAATTTCATAAATTCGATGAATCTAATGGTGTAGATAAATTTTTAAAAGAATTTAATATACCATATGAAATAAAATCAACAAATTCATTTGGGCCAACTGCATATATGATTAAAAAGCAATTCTAATTATCATATGATATATGATATAATATTAATTTATTATTATATATATTTTTAACATTTTCTTGAGTTATTTTAATATAGTCCGTACATATATCTCGACCTCTCCATTTACCACCTGCAAATAAAAGACACGATCGTAATATACAAGTAGGAGTAATATATTTAGATATATCAAATGTTTCATCTAGTACATAACATATCTTTAAATTTTCTCTACAATAATTATTTAAATTTACTAAATTATTAATATTTCCAGATTCATGTGGGCGATGTAAGTCGCTATAGGTAATGTATTTAAACTGATTTAATAATTTAATTATTGTATTTCTGTTATATATTGCGGGAATCACAGGATATTGATAATAATTCGATTTTGGAAAACTGAATATATATTTTTCAACGTTAAAATATTCATTATGTTCACAATGACAATGTAATGATAATATATCTATTGAATTTCTTTTCATTAATGATGGAATTTCTAATAATTTATTTATATCGGTGTTTTCTATAAACATAAAATGCTCATACCATATCGCAACTAATTCTTCATTCATTTGACATATGCTATTATATATTCTTTCAAAATAAGGTTCTTTATTATCATAATAAAAAATTTTATGAAATGGGTACATATCTTCTATATTTAAAAACATATTAGCAGATATTTCTTTAACTATATCCCGTCCCCCACTTGGACGCATCATACCTTCGCAATAATCATTATTTTTATTTATTGTACAATAAACTTTTATTGGATATTGTAAATATTTTTTAAGATTTGCAAAGAATGGCATCCATAAATATGAATATTCTGTATGAGTATGTATTAAAATTGCAAAATTTTCCATATATAAAGGATCATGATTATATCTTTATATAATTTAAATTATATCTTTATATAAAATAATGATTATTGTATTCAAAGATTGTGGGTATTTTAATTATTATCATTGGCTTATTTATATGTTAGCAAATTTACGTTTTTATGATAATAGCATATCACCAGTAATTATATATGCTCCATTACCTGATTATGATTCTTTTCAACAACAATCATTAAAATTTATATTTCCTAATGCAAAAATTATAAATTCGCGTTATCATAATCCCAATTCAGATATTATTTGGAGAGTTCCAGAATGCCAGGATGGTAATTGGAGAGGCGCCGGCGTAGATCCAGAATACTATAGATTTTTAAGGAATAACTTAATGGATTATTCTGAAAAAACAGATGGCATGGAATATATATATATATCTCGCAAACTTAATTCTCAGAGTCCAGGTCATCCAAATATAGAAGCTCGACATATTAGAAATGAAGATGATATGATGCAATACCTAGAACCTCTTGGTTTTAAGAAAGTTCTTGTGGAAAATATGTCTTTGGCAAAACAAATGGGTTTATTTAAATTTGCAAAAATAGTAATTTCTCCTCACGGAGCCGCTTTAGTCAATGCTTGTTTTTGTACACAAAACACTCATATTATTGAAGTAACTCCTGAACCTTGTAATTGGGAACAATTTTCACATATATGTGAAATATTTAATATTCCATATACACGTTTTAATGATGTATATAATTGGGATGGTGAATATAATATGCATATTAATATTCCTAAAATTGTTAATCTCGTTACAAAATTAATTTCCAATTAAATGATTGATTAAAACTATCAGATTCTTTATGTGTATTTATATAAAAACTACCAGGATGAATTGTATGATTATATATCATATTAGGTACAACAACTATTGATATACCTGCTTTAATCCAAAAATAATTCATATATTTTACATCAATTGCGTGTGTTTTTGTATTATCAATAAGTATCGGTTCTACATATTTAACTATAGAACGGTGGAATACATAATTACCATTATTTATTAAACATTCTTCATTAAATATATGATTCCAATTTTCTTTATTTATTCTAATACCTATAAATTTTTCAAAATTTTGAGCAGGTAAAGCACGGGAAGGGTGATAAATATAACTTTGATTATAATTTGAATTTAAGTTCCAGAAATCTTTTAATGCTTCAAAATATGTAATATCACAGAAATTATCACTATCCATTAGACAGATCCAGTCTCCTGTTGCTTTTTGACACGCATTAATTTTATTTTTAAGTGTACCTACATTTTTTTCTTGTTTATAGACTTTTAATTTTTCATCTTTAAAATTTGCATTGATTTTACCATAATCATCTGAACAATCATCTAATATTACAATTTCATTAATATGAGGATTTTCCAAATATAATTTCAATGTTTTTTCTAAAAAACTATCATATCTATTATATGTTGTAATAACTAACGATAATAACATTATAAATAATAATAAAAATATCTTTAAATCATTACACCAAGTTTCTCTAGCTAAGGCTAAAGGCAAAGGTGTATGCGGTGTATTATCGAATGTTAATCTAATTTCTTTTTCTCGTATTGTTTTTTATTTTATAGACAATTTCAATTATCAACATTATATAAAGATATTTTAATTTTTGTATACAAATGATTCCTAAACAAATATTTCAAACTTGGAAGACTAAGACATTACCACACTCAATACAGCAAACTATTAACAAAATGCTAGAATTGAATCCAGGATATGAATATAAACTATTTGATAATAATGATATGATAAATTATATAGCTACAAATTATGATGAAAAAATAAATTTAGCATTTTCAAAATTAAATTTAGGGGCTGCAAAAGCTGATTTATGGAGATATTTGGTCCTTTATAAAGAAGGCGGTGTTTATTTAGATATTGATGCTGTTCTTTATAATTCATTGGATACATTAATTAATGATACAGATGTTGCAATTATTTCACGAGAAAAAAACCCCAATATATTTCTACAATGGTGTTTAATATTTGCACCAGGTCATCCTGTATTAAAATTAGCAATAGAGAAATGTGTTGATAATATATTAAATGAAAGAACAACGGATATATTATATTTGGTAGGTCCTCGTGTATTTAGTGAAGCAATAACAGATATTTTAACGCCAATTGCTGGAAATAATATATTTTATGAAGATGATAATATTTTAAATGAAAAAACAAAAGGGTTTTGTAGATTCTATGGGTATGATTTTCCAGAATATTGTGAATGGAAACATCCTGATGCAGAATTACTTTATAAAAATGTTTTACATTGGAGTAAAGACACAATTAGATTCCTATAACTATAATAGCCATTCATCTGACACTTTGCCATGTTCTAAACTTACATCTATAAATTTTGTAGTTGGTGATATTATTCCTGCTACAGCAGTGACATTACTACAAGTTTTAACTATTTTTTCACATCTCGCAAGACAATAAACATCAGTTAAAATTGAGAGTGTCTTCTCTTGATTTGTAGCTGTTTTTAGACCTTCGTCAAAATTACCATGTACACTTATTTGATTTGGCGATCTAACACAATTCGGATCTTCAATATATGAAATGTCTGGTAAATTAGATTTATTCTCATGCAATATATGTTTTAAAAATAAAACATCAGGTATATTATCAGATGCAATATATAATCCGACCGCTCCATTATACTGTTTTAAAACATCCATAAGACGATTAACCACAAAATGTATACCAGGGGAAGCATATGCTGGTTCTACTGATCTGTCAGTATTTCTTATATGTACGCCTATTAATGGTATATCTGTATAATTTTTAAAAATATTATCAACTCGATCTATAATTATTCTTTTAGGTTCAATATATATAGCATATGCATCACATAATACTTTTCGCCAATTATGACGATCTTCTTCTAATACATATGGAGATAAAGTAACCATATTACTTACATCTAAATTATCTGGTTTATTTTTTATATTAAAATATGTATTGAATATATTTTCTTCAATGTTATCACTATATAATTTAGAATACCATTCAATAACAGGATATAATCCTAGTTTCTTCGCTCTTGCAAGAGAATGTATTAAATTTGAAAAAGTTGCTGTAAATCCCCATTCTTCATTATAATAAACTCGTGCGGCTTTCATTTGTATTGTACAAAATAAATTACTTTTATATCTATTTTGCAAAAATTATATAAAGCTTGATTAATAAATATAAATTATGAAGACTATATTATTTACACCGTGCAATTCAGGTTTTTTTTCAAATTTCAATAAAATAATTACACATATATGGATATTTAAAATACGTAATTTAAAAGATATAGAATTTTATGTAAAATTTTATGACATGGAAGGGTTTTTATATGGGGGTGATCAATTATGGCCATCATTATTTTCAAGTTTAATTCCGTTTACAAATGATGAGAATCAATATGATTTAGTAATTAAAAATTATTTTCATCAAGAAGAATTAAAATTTATCGCACAACATACTCACGATATATTAATAAAGAATGATGATTGCTGGAGATATGATTTAAATACAATATATAAAGATTATATAAAACTTAATTATTCTTTTCAGCAAGAAATTGATGATTTTTGCAATAATAATTTTAAAGGTTATCATATTATATCAGTACATATACGTTCTGGGGCGCACGCATGTGAACAACATAATAAAATTATGCCTTCTAGACAAAATTATATAAATAGAATAAATAATTATATTTCAACGTTAACAGAACCATATAAAATATTCTTAGCAACAGATATTAAAGAAGGCTTAAATGATTTTATAAATGAATATAAAGACAAATTAGTTTATTTGAAACAAGATTTATATTATGATGGTCAACAGCAATATGATATACAATCAAAATTAGGTTTACTAAAAGGCAAGAATATTATGATGGATGCAATATTACTTTCTAGAGGCGATATATTATTTCATTGCATTTCAAATGTTACTTTTGCTGCATTGTATATGAATCCAAAGATGAAAAATGTATATTTATATACATAATTTAATTAAAGATTGTTTTATATAATCACATGTGCCTTCCATAGTAAACCAATAAGATACTCTCTTCATTTCTTCTATCATTTCATTATATTTCACGTCATCAATGTTTCTTAAAATATCTGACAGTGTATTTATATCATCGATATGTGTAGATATACTAAATTTATTGTAATCCAGAATATCTCTGAATGGCAATGCATTATCTCCGTCGTGAATATACACTGGAATAATACCCATCTCCATAATTTCAAAAAAACGAAAACTTGATGCCCCGTAACCTCGTGGAGCTAATCCAAATCTACTTTTTTTGGTTGTATTTATAAAAATATTCACCATATTTGCAGGTACATTAATATTCCAATTTTTATTTACGATAATCTCAAAACCAGGTTTATTAATTAAAGCGTCTACCATTTTATTTCTAACATTATGTGTACAAGTACCCACAAAACTTGCTAGTATTGTGCGTTCTGATATATAATTTCTCGAAAGATTACGAAGAGTTTGATTTTTATCCTCAACAATTAATGGCAATGGGATATCTATACTTTGACCTACTGAAAATACAATTAAATTATGCGGTTTTGTATGACCCATGCAAATACCATCATCCCACTGACAAATTGTAAATACGATCTTATTTTCTTTCTCTGCGATTTTACATATATCTATAATATAATTAGATATATGTGGAATAACGCGAGTTGGATCCATTTCTGCGGCAAAAAATACATTTAACCAATAAATATCTAAATAAACCAATTTTGATTTTTCCGCGAATAATTGCTTTTGCCAATATTCATCAAAGTATTCTTCCATATATTTACCATTTTTAAAAGGCGGATATACAGTATGATTTTGTGGCTTTAAATTTATTTGCATTATAAATTAAAAAATTACAAATCTTTATATAAAGATTTAAGCGTAGATTGTAATAAATGTTAAATCTTTTTAAAAATTGCGAAGTACTTGGAAAATTATCACTTGAAAAAAAACAAGAGGATGAAATAGTTATTACTCCAAAGAAATTAAATATTGTTTCTATTAAATTACCCGATAATTTAAATTTAAAAAATAAGAAACGCGTATTATTCTGTGGAACATATCCAATAGGACAGTCAAATGGATATAGTCGTGTAGTATATTATATTGCTAAACATCTTGGTACAAAAGAAGATATTGATTTAACTATTTATGGATTTCAAAATTATAATCAAACAGCCGGAAGTGAGCAGCGCAATGACATTCCTTCTTCGGTAAAATTACACGATGCTCTGGCTACAGAAGAACCTAGAAGAAATGGTTTTGGCGAGAAAGAGATAGCTACATTTCTGAAAAAAAATCCCCAAGATATTGTTATTATTTTTAATGATATGGTGATAACTTCTGCACTTGTGCAAACTATTGTAAATGAAATGAGCGAAGCTGAGCGTAAATCATTTTTGCTAGTATCATATTTTGATCAAGTATATCCTTATCAAAAACCCCAATATATTGCAATGTTAAACCAATATTTTGATGCAATTATTACTTTTACGCCATATTGGAAAGAAGTTGCACTGAGTCTTGGGTTAGATAAAAACAAACCAATTTACGTATTACCTCATGGATTTGATAGTACATTATATTATCCAATACCTACAAAGGTAGCTAGAATATTCTATCAGATTCCTAATGATGCATTTGCAATATTAAATTTAAATAGAAATCAACCAAGAAAGCGATGGGATCTTACACTGATTGCATTTGCTGATGTTATTTCGCGTTATTATAAATTAGTAACAGAGAAAAAGAAAACGCGGCCTATAAAATTAGTTATTGCAACAGCAATAGATGGTTCATGGAATTTAATGGAAATATTAGAACACGAATTAAAATTACGTAATGTACCCATTGAGTTCGGCAAAGAATGTATAGTTGCACTTGCACGTCCTCAGCAGCTAAGTGATAGAGATATAAATATTTTATATTCCGCTTGTGATATTGGATTAAATACCTGTGAAGGCGAAGGATTTTCACTTTGTCAATTTGAGCATGCAGCAATAGGTTGCCCACAAGTTGCCCCTAATATAGGAGGTCTTAAGGAATTTTTAAATAATAATAATTCGATAATAGTAGATGCAAAATGGAGATATTATATTGATAAACAAAGAGATGGTATAGGGGGAATTGCGGAAATATGTGACCCAGTCGATTACGCGGATAGTATTTGGAAGTATTATTTAAATCCCGAACTTGTAAAGAAACACGGTAAGAAAGCACGTGAAGAAATTTTACAACATTTGCAATGGACTACTGTAATTAATCATTTTCATAATATAATATTAAAACTACGATAGGGGTCTTCGATTTCCATTTTGCATTTGTCTTTGCGCTTTTCTTCTATCTTCTACTACTTCCAAAAATTCAGACAATGCCGGTCCTGGCACCGATGACATTTTTTTATATTGATTATTATATTGTTCTGATGCTTCTCTATAAATAGGACCATATATTTCAGGATAATGTTCTGGTGCTTTGCTTTTTCTTTCAAAATGTCCATCTGGATCTTGTTCTGGTACACTAATAGCCATATTTGGTAATTTTCTTCTTTCATTTAATGGTAGAAAATCAGTGCGCAATCCTATATTAAGTTGTTCTATTAATCCGTTTGTTATTACTTGTTGATTATTTAATTCACGTTTTGCTCGATCTGCTTCATCTTTTTTCTGTTGTACGACTGCTCTTAATCTCTCCGCTTCTTTTTGTAATATATTATATTCTTTTTCATGTTCTGTTAATATATTATATTCTTTTTCATGTTCTGTTCCGCCACCACCGTAATGTTTATAATAATCAATACATTTACGTAAAATTTTTCTATTTTTCGATTTTTGCAATGCAAGTATAATATATTGTTTATAACTTCGCTTCTTACTTAGATTAACTAAATCGACTAAAATTTCTTCCATATTAATAATGGTGAATATTATTATTTATATAATTCTAGCATTTTTTGCATTATCATTTTTGGGACTGGGTATTTATATACTTGCACGTAAACCATTATATGACGCTTTTACTACAGGAACTATTAGTACTGCTAACTGTACAAATAATAGTTGTATTATTGTTGTTACATTTACGCCTATAAATGCAACTGATCCAATTACATCTGGACAATTAGAAATAGATGGAAATTATAAAACCGGCGATACTGTAAAAATAAGTTATGATAGTACAAGTCCAAATACATTTGGAATAAATCAAATAAGACCGGCTGTATTTGGATGGTCTTTCACTAGTATTGGTATATTTTTAGTATTAATTATATGTGCATTATATTATTTAAATCGCAAACCATTAGAATATTCTTCATATAAAAAACCTGAACGTGAACGTGAACCTGAACGTGAACCTGAACGTGAACCGGAACGTGAAAGTGAGCTTGAACGTGAACGTGAACTGGTAAATAAATATGAAACAGAATTCCTGTCAAAATCCAACGATGAGAACCCATTTAATCAATGAAGCTTTTCTTCTTGTAGAACTCCTGCATTTTTATATAAAATATAATTAAAAAATTTATCAGGATAATCATCTACGATAACATATTTGTGGCCTTTATAAGATGCAACTTTACCTTTGATATTTCGCGTTCTTATAATTTTATTTGTAGCTATTTGGTTATCTAAATTAATATCTGGTAAATATGCATATGCATCGTTATCTATAGGTATTGGAAAACTATAACATTGTAATCCTGTAAAATTATTAACAGTTGCATTTGTTCTGCAATCTACTGCCGCGGTTTTAAGATTATTCTGAAATGATTGTATTATTTCATCTTTCTTTTCTGCAATTTGCATAATATGTGCATCACTTGTTAATTCATTATCAAGACTACGCAAACTAAAATTATCTTTTAGTTGTTTCTTAGTAAAAGTAGATGTATAAATATAAACAGCTACATTTTGTTCAATTTTTGGTAAATCTAAATGACTACCTGCGCGCGCGGCACGACCTATGACTTGATCTATTCTGACCATATTCCAGAAGGGTTCGGTTATTAAAACAGCACGTACATTCTTTAAAGAAATGCCTTCTGCACCCGATTGAGTAATCATAAATGTTTTAAACATCTCGCCTCGTAAATTTGTTTCTAAATCACGTATACCGGATAACTCTATGTTATTATATATACCATTATATAACTGCAAAAGTATATTTGCCTTTTCGCGATCTGTATCGAATACTATAAATCGCTTATTATCATATTTTGGATGAAGAACTTCTTCTTCATCGACTATATTCCATATAGTAGTATCATTTTCTTTACTCTTCTTTTCAATATGTACTTCAATATATCCAGCGGAAGCTAAAGCTAAACGCAATACACCTATGCCTTCGATAGATCTAAATTGAGAATATATTAGACATTTACCATTTGTATCATTAATTCTTTCTATTATTTTTGCAAATTTAGGACTATATAAACTTCTTAAATTTTCTATACTTAATAATGTTTTATCTGCACCTAATTGTCTAATTGCATTTTTCATTATATCTTCATAATTTTTCTTCAATTTTACTTTATCAATTTTCTTATCTGATGGTTTTTCATCTTCTTCATCTGATTCCTCGTCACTTTCAATGCGATCTATTTCATTCTTTAAAGCCTTGCGAAGATCTTTCGGAAACGGTCTTTCAATATTATTTGGAAATACAAAATTACAAGCCATACGACTAAAAGCACGATAAACTGATGTTTTCTTTGCCATTATACCGCCTTTATTTTGTTTAGAACGTCTTTCCATTATTCTTTCTTCATCACGGACAATGAGATATTTACTAAATTGATAATCACTTAATGGAACTTGTTCAATGACTTTTGGTAAAATAGTTGGAAAATATTCATCTCCAATACTTTTTATATATGATACTGTACCTAATATTCTACGTTTAAATAAATCATTATTTTTAACCCGAGGATTATCACGGTCACTTTCATCTAAAAATAGATTATTAAAATCATCTTTATTTGTTGGTAAACCATACATTTCTTTTAAAATCGTGCGTTTACTAATATGTATATGTTTACCAATTTCATTCTGAAGACCATTTACAATTTGACTATGTGATAATATCTTATCGTCACTACTATCATCTAATATCATTCTACCATTACTATTATCTATAAATCCTTGAGGTAATAAAGATATCATTATTTTTTTCTCTTTACTCAAGGTGAAATATTGATCAATATATTTTGCAAATCTGTTTTCAATAATTATATCAGTCATTTCGCGACTAGCAGGTAATTCTGCATCTTTTAATAATGAGAATTCGTGTACATTTATATATCCTCTTACAAGATTTAACATAATGCTTAATTCGAATGGATGATTTATAATAGGTGTTCCAGATAATAATACTAATTTTATATTTGTAGCGTCCATAATTTTTGTATAAATATTTCTAGTTATTTTACTACCATTAACAACCCTGCTAACAAAATTATGTGCTTCATCTATAATTATAAAAGAATCATTGAAAAAATCTTTTTTATATTTTGCAAGCGCTGACTGTGAAATACCATTATACCGAATAAATGTATAATTTTTATTAATTATTTCTCGCAATGTACTTTTAGCTGCTCTTTTTTCAGATTCTTCAAGATCATTCCATGCTACATCTTTGCGTAATATTGCTTTAGACGGTATACCTTCTGAAAAAGGAAACCATATTTTCGGATTACCTTTCAAAAAGTTCGGACTTACATCAAGTGCAATTGCCGCATCAGCTTGTTTTTTAGCTATATTTTTAATTTCAATATATGACCATAATTTTTTTGCAGGATTGCCAGATGATGCGTGTTTCATTATTTCTTCTCTATAATTCATTTCAAGAGAAGCAGGTAATAATACAATTATTTTTTTACTTTTATTAATAAAGCCCTCTGCTGCAGCAATAGAAGAAGCTGTTTTGCCACTTCCTAATCCGTGATATAATAATAAACCTCTGTATGGAGAATCATATATCATAAAATCTTTTACAAATCTTTGATGAGGAAATAATTCACCAAATTGAGTTTTGCGTTTTTCGTGATTAAATATATTATATACCCAATCCAAAAATCCTTGTCGGTTGTTATTGCCCCATTCGTTTGGCATATCTATTAATAAAACACCACATAAAGATTTGCCTTCTTTATAATAAAATAAAAATGTCTTGTAGATTATATATTGATACGCGCGAATCTAAGTTGATTGAATGTTTGAATTGCCAATATACTAGTAAACAATTAGAAATTGGAGATATTATAATAGAGTCATTGGAGCCACAATTTACAATTATATTTGAACGTAAGACATATCAGGATCTATTATCTTCAATTAATGATGGCAGATATAAAGAACAAAAAATAAGATTACTTTCATCGAATCTTCCTCATCATTCTGTTTATATTATAGAAGGTGAAAAAATCATTAATGAATCTATATCAGGCGCAATATATCATACTATGTTTAGAGATAAAATGCATGTTTTATTTACAGATTCTGTAAAAGCAACTGCGGAACTCGTAACAACTATTTATAATAAATGTGTTAAAAATCCTGACAAATTTGTAACCACAAACGAAAATGCGGATTATGTGGCAAATCTTAAAGTTAAGAAATGTAAAATTGAAAATATAAATAAAGAAAACTGTTTTATTTTGCAATTATGTCAGATACCATCAATATCTCATACAATTGCGCGAGAAATCGCATTAAGATATAAAAACTGGAAAGAATTAATTTCGGCCATTGAACAAAATCAAACTATATTAACAAGTATCCCAATGATAGGTGAAAAAAAAGCAAAAAATATTATTGATTATTTATTGTGAATTATTATCATCGGATGTAATATTAATTACTAAAATACTCCAGAGCCGTGCTTCATATACATCAGGTACAGGATTATATATGCTATCAATAGTTACGGGTTTATTCAAATTAATTATATTATCTAATCTAGGTATCATATAATCTGTTATTAATTTATAGTTTTTAAGATCATAATCTGTTAGTATAGTTTTAGAAGCTAATACATTGGCTTTTAGTAAATATTTCTTAATCATTATAATATCTAATTCTTCTTCTATTATTTCTTCTCTTGATGAAATAATATCATTTTCTGTAGCAGATTCTTTCATATTACTATCAGTTTGTTTAATAACAGAATCTTCTTCGTCTTCATCTTC